>Ga0209491_10001680_pt1 | contig 42086 bp, 69 predicted proteins | sample BON02_FD_187213 | JGI IMG/M metagenome (GOLD analysis project Ga0209491, IMG submission 187213) | Freshwater microbial communities from Lake Bonney liftoff mats and glacier meltwater in Antarctica - BON-02 (SPAdes) (version 2) | ecosystem: Environmental > Aquatic > Freshwater > Ice > Glacier... | reverse complement strand
GCGATCAGGTCGCCGTTGACCATCTGGTCGATGGTCACGACTTCACGGTTCACGATCCGTCTCCCACGTAGCGGACACCGAAGCCACCAGCGGCGATCATGCAGACCCAGCCGGTGAGGGCGACCCAGCCACCGTCAGCGACGGCGAACAGTACGAAGCCGAGGGCGACGGCTGCGGCACCTGCAACAATGTCCGCTCGACGGCCGGTTGTCGTCTGGCAACGACCACAAGGGCATTGGCGGCGGGCGTCCGTGCCGCTCATCAGCCGAACCCGTTTGCGATGTCGTCTCGGGCTGTCTCTCGCTGCCAGTCGGCAACCGAACCGTAGTCGCCGGTCGGGCGGAGTGCATCCATCTTGCGTGTCCAGTCGGCGAACTCGGCCCGGTCGGAGCAGGGGCTGCAATCGCATCGTGCCGGGTGGGCGGCGACGGTTCCTTCGATCGGCGGGATGTCGAGCGTGTAGTCGATGCTCGCTGTCGGCCACTCGCCGTCAGCCATGTCGATGTCGTAGCTCATCGGGACCACCGCTCGTACCGGTCGGGGGAGCACAGCTCGCACGGCTCAGCGCCGTCGTGCTCGGCAAGGTCATCGACGTTGAGAACGATGCCGCACAGGGCGAGGCTGTAATCGTCAGGGAAGTCGATGTGGCCCCAGCCGTAGACGCTGTACTCATCGTCGTCGGGGTGTAAGCGAGGCTTGTTGACCCAGCCTCGGGCGGGTGCGGTCATGCTCATTTCATTCTCCTTGTGTCGGTGTGATCGCGATTGCGGCGGGCGGCGTCGGGGTAACGCCGGGGTGCGGCGGCATCGCTTCGGCGGGTGTCGATGTGATCTCGATTTTGGAACCGAGGCTCGTCGATGAAGCTCATCGCACGATCCGTTCGGGGTGAACCGCAACGGTCCCGGCGATGCGCTCACCCTTGACTCCCCAGAGCGCCCCGTCGATGACAACGGTGTCTATCTCGAACCGCTCGATCGTCGGGCAGGCACACCCGAAGAATCGACGGGTGCGGCCGGTAAGGCGACCGATCGTGCGGTAACCCAAGAAGCTACAGATGACGAACTCGTCGTCGCCGTGCTTGATCTCCTGCGGAGTCTTGATGACGTTGCGGAAGTTGTGAACGTCGTCGGTCATCCAGACCGTGGAACCCTCGGCGATCATGACTGTGCCGCCCGGCGGAGATCGGCGGCGAGCGCTTCGGCTTCGAGGTCGGAACCCTCGAAGGTCCACTCGCCGTCGGTCGTGTCGGCGGCGGTCACGTTCCACTCGGCCAGAGCCACTTCGGCTTCGGCTCGGGTTCGGAAGTTACGGGTGACCACGTTCTTTCCGACGCAAACGGCGAAGCCGTTCAAGGCGAACTCGGTCACTCGGGCGGTATCGGTTGAGGTTGTCGTCGTTGTCATACCCTCACTCTATCCGACCCGAGTCGGGTCGTCAACCCTGAACCCGAAACTATTTCGAGGAGAGCACCCTGCGCGCCCGATCGAGCTGACCCCTACTCAGCGTTCTTCGGAACTGCACATGCGAACCGGCAGGCTCATTCTTCTTCGCAGCCACACGCAACAGGCCTGGGTGCCGAGCCGTCAAATACTTGACCGCTGCCAGCTTCTCAACCAGCCGGTCGTCGATCGAGCCGTAGCCGCCAGGCTTGTATCTCTGAGCAGTCGGCAACACCCACTGGTTCACGACGGCCACACCGTGCCGCTCGATCTGCTGAGCCGTCCACCCGAAATCGTCGATGCAACCAGCGCCAGCCTCGACACGGAACCCAGGCTCCTGCTTCACAACCCACGCCCGCCCGTCGGCCAGACCATTGAACTTCCACTTACGGTCACGCCACGGCGGGTTCGCAATCCCGCAGAAGCCGCCGAGCCGAGCGCCGATTGCGTCACACGCATCCGCCGTCTCCGCACACCGGACCATAAATCGGTCCCACGAGATCGGCGACTCCATGCCGTTCTTGAACGCAGCCTGATTGTCCATGTTGATACCCAGCTCGGTCGTCCTCGTCCGCCGCCGCTCGTCGTAACCCGACACCTCCGACACCGACACCAGATCGTCCACTAAGAACACTCCCCACTCGCCGTCGCCAAGCATGTCCAGAGCAGCGTTACGTTGACCAGCGAGGCCACGCTCCAACCCGGTCGCCACGACCTCGCCGCCGACAGCGCCGCCAGCCAAGAACTTCGCCCGGTCCTCGTCGCTGTGACAAAGAACCGTGTGCTCGACGCCATCGCCCGCCAACAGCAGCGAGGTCGTCATGTTCTCGAACCTGTCGTAACCGAAAACGAAGACCCTCATCGGTTGCGTCTCTTGTCGTCGGCGGCGGTCGCTGCGATAGCGGCGCGCCTCGACTCGCCCCTCGGGTCTGGGCAACATACTCGCAGACCTCGGCGGGCATACGACACGATCGTGTACCGGTAAGCATTCGGGCCAGACAGCTTGAACGGTGATACGCCATGAAGAACCGACTGTCCATCGAAAATCGAGATCGAACCGTTCGGCACCCGTAACCACACGTCGTAGTCGGCGAGGTGCAGCAGACCGCCTTCGACGTTGTTGCGAATCGCCAGCATCGCCGACCAAGAACCTTTGATGTTGTTCGAGTCTCGATGGTACGGGAGAGCCGCCGTGTTGTTGATAATGCCCGAGGTCCACGGGCTGCCAGCGATACGCCACGCAGCCGGGATCTGCGCCAGCACCTCGGTCGCCGTCGCCTCATACTTGTCGCCCGCCTGTGTACGGAACACATGCTCCGCAGCCACGACGTACTCGGAGATCGCCGCCGAGGCAGAAGGGTAATCGAAGTTGAACCTTGCGGCCGCACACGCATACCGACGGCGGAGCGGGACGGGAGGTGTGTATCCGAAGGTCCGGTGCGTCACGACCATGCCGGACAGTCGTGTCTCGTTCGCTGATTTTCCGCGAGCGTTGACCGGTGCATCCCATTTGATGTGCCCCAGATCGACCGCCAAACGGTTCGCCAGATCGGGGACGGCGATCACCTGCACTGCGGACACCTCGCCGGTGTCGGCGTCGATGAGCGCAACGTTGCCCTCGATGATTTCGGCGTCGGGTGGCGGAGCCGAGGCGGTCGCCTGGACCTGGACGTGTCCGCAGTTCGGGCACGGGTGGCGAGGGCTGTATGGGATCATTGCGTCACACGAGCCGTAATCGTTCAACATTCGTTGGTCCAACTCGGCGAACGTGCAGCGGACGAGCGGACTCAATGTTCGTTTGCGAACGATGCGCGGGACGACTGTCTGCGCCAACTCCATCAGGCCGTGGCTTCGACGACGAGCCGCAAGATCACATCGGCGTTCGTATCCAAACTCATCGCCGAGCGAAGAGCAATCAGACCGTCCGCAACAATCTCATACTCGTCGTGCTCGTATGGGAGGATCAGCGAGCGGATGTCCGCCGCAACGTAAGCGCCCATACGGTCTTCTGGGGTAGCGCCCTGCCGGACACCGCCCATGATCTCTTCCGCCGAAGCAGCCTGCATCAGAAGCTCCATCGAAGAGCTGTCGTATCCGGTGCCGACCAGGTTGCCACTCTCATCCTCCACCATTCGGAGCATGTCGAGCAGCAACTGGTCGTCGTAGTACGCAAGATCAGACACACGGTTGTCCGCAAGAAGAATCCGCTTGGCGGTCTTCTCATCGCAGTCGATCCAGAAGCCGGGGATCGCTGTCTCGCCCGCTTCTCGGGCGACACGCAGCCGGGTGTTACCGGCGAGTACATGCCCGGTCGCCTTGTGGACGAGGACCGCGCCGTAGAAGCCGTTCGCCTCGACCGACTCGGCCACCGCCACGTCGTCGCCTCGCCTCGGGTTGTCGGGGTGCTCCGTCAGCTGGCTGAGCGGGATCGCTTCGTTGAACTCTTGGTTGACTGTGAAGCCACTCATGATCCGCTCCGATCGTTGATGCGTTTGATCGCCCGGTACACGGCGTCCGGCGTGATCTCCTTGTCGCCCACTGTGCGTGACACTACGTTGAGTGTGATCGCCAGCTCGGGCTGCGTGGCACCCTTCTCGTACAGCGTTTTGAGAAACGCATTACGTTCGAGCATCGCCAGGTTGCCCCGGCACACGGAGAGCTGGAGAGCGGACAGCTTCTTGGATTCGTTCTCGGTCATGCCAACACCATACCCGACTACGGTCGTGCTCATCCGTTGTTACTCAACTGGTATCGCACGTTGGCGGCGAGGGTGCGGAGAGCGTCGAGCCGTGACCGTTGCATCGACATCGCTTCTCGCTGGAACTCTCGACGAGCGCCAGCAATCGCAGCCGCCTTCCGCTCGTCGTTTGATGCCAGCTCGATCCGTGCGTCACGAGACTTCGCATCCTGCTTTATTGCCAGTCCGTTTTCGTTGCGCGGCGGATGCTCGATGACGGCCAAGGTCATCAGCGCCTGCTGTTTCAGATGCTCCGCCGTGGACAGTCCAGCCGCCTCGGCGATCTCGGCGTACTGCTCGACGAGCAGCTCCAACGCATCGGCGGTGTCCATGATCTGATGTTCGATTTGGGCCTGCGACATGACCGGCCGGATGTGATCGTTCACAGCAGCACCCGAAGATCGGACATCAACAGTGTTTCGCCGGACCAAGCCCAGTCGATCAGATCAGCCTGGAGCTGGCCTTCCCGCTTGTCGAGGTATTCGGTCACCCGGCGTCGAGCGTCGGCTTTCGGCGACCGCTCGGCCCGGCCGTCGAGCAGACCAAGATCGCTCGGCTGGAGCCGGTAGGCGTACAGCCCGCCGCCAACCAGGCGACGCTCGACGGTGTGCCCACCGAAACGTGGCTTCCGTAGATCTCGGAGCCGAGCCGACACGGACGCTTCCGACCCTCCCGCCTTCTCGCCGATGTCGCCGAGCGAACGCCAGTGACGATCGCTCATCAAGAAGAACACTCTGGCCACTAGCGTCGCCAGCCGGTCGTCCTTCTTGTCGCCTTCGTCGTCGCCGTCTCCGTCGAACAAACTCATGTTGTTCATTTGATACCCCTTCTGATGATGACGCCCGCTGCCTCAGCCTCGGCCCGTCGTGAGTTATGAGCGAGGTCGTGATGCGCCTCGCATAGCAGTAGCAGATTCTCGGCGGTGTGCTCGCCTCCTTGCGATCTCAGCACACGATGGTGAATGTGGCCTCGGCCCGAACATCGGCGATCGAGAGCGAAGCCGAGCGGCCACGCCTGGCATTCTTGGTCTCGCTCCTTCACAGCCTCAGCGGTATCAGGGGCGACACCGGCCCTCCTCGGGCGGGATCGTTGCTTAGATGGCCTCTGAGCACCCTGTGCGGGCGACCCTGCTCTGGTCCGATCCGCTGACTTCTTACGTTTGATCGGACCAGAGCGAATCACGCCATCGGAACCTTTCTGGGCCGTAGCCCGTTACGTCGGCCACGCAGAGCAACCGATCGACTTCACTCTAATCGACCCGAGTCGAGCCGGGTGTTGTTGGGAAGGACATCGCAGGAGAATCACAAGCCTCCGCTCAACATTGACCTCGGCACGATCAAACGACCGCCGTGAGGGAGCACGACCTCAGCCCGGTGGGCGTCCAGAACCTGCGACACGCTGCACCACACCATCCCCCACTCGCCGCCGTCGAGGAAGACGCGCTGCCCACGCACGATCGCCAACGACTTCGGAGCGTTCCTCCTCGCCTCGGCCCGCTCCGCCTTCTTCACGTCGGCGTCCATGATGTGGCCTCGGTTGAGCGCCCGCGCTCGTGGCGTCACGCTCACAGCAAGCTCCGGTATTCGGTCGCCGACAACTCAGAGTGCATCATTCCTCGGGACTCTTCACAAAGCCCAGAAGCTGATCGAGGATCTTCGGGTTCGGCTCGGTCGAGCGGAAGCCCGAAAGAATGTGCGGGTCAGTCTTCGTATCTCGCTTCACACAATATTGAGAGTACGACTTCGCAGCTACGACCCGACCCTCCGCAAAGGACAAGATACGTCCCTCAGCGCCCGAAAGAAGCGCCGGAGCAGCCATCGTCCGCCGTCGGGCCGAGGAGCGGTACGCATTGTTCAGAGCGCCCCACAGAGGACGGCCGTAACCGTCGTGTGTTTCGATGACAGTCTCGACCGCCTCGCGCCCGCAATTGAAGTCGGGCCATCCCTCGATGCGTTTACGAGTGGCCTCGATGTTGATGTCATCCCACCCGCTTGTCTCAACGGCGAGATCACCGACCAGTAGCCAAGATTCTTCTTCGGTCATCGGTTCATCCTGTTCTGCATGGCCTGCTTGAGAGCGGCGGTGGAGTTTGCGAGCTTCGGTGCGACAGACTTCTTCGAGGCGAACGGCGGCTCGTCGCTCCACCGCTCTTCGCTGAGCCATCCTTGCGGCCACTTCTGATTCGCGGCGTCGGGCGACAGCCAGTATTCTGTCCATCGCTCCAAGCCAGCCTGGATGACCTCGGGTGCTGCCTTGCGGATTGCCAGCTCCCAGCATTCGCGAGCCTTCTTCTTCGAACCGACTCGGCCGTATGTCTGCCAGAAGAGATCGAACTCTTCGTCGAGCGAATACGCCAGCACTCTCGCCAGCGGCAGCACCTCGATCGCTTGCGATGAGGTAAACAGTTCTATGGACGGTTCTATGGATGGTTCAAGGAAGGTTAGGGCGGCGCACACACCGCCCCGTTCGGTCGTAGACACCGCCCCGTTCGCGCCTTCTACACCGCCCCGTGCCGTCGTAGACACCGCCCCGCGAGGCGACGCTCGCGCCGCCTCGTATCCGTAGTCGATCTCGTAGCGATTCGGGCGACGATCGACCGGGGTGGCATCAGTGCCACCCCGATTGGTGTGGACGGTCAGGATGCCCTTCTCGGACATCGTCGAGAGGTGCCGCTGCACTCCACGTCGATCGACCTCGGCGTATGCCGCCAGCGTGTCGATCGACGGCCACGCCCCACCGTCGCCGTCATGGTTGGCAATGCCAATCAAGATCAGCTTGGCGGTGCCGGGCACTCCCCACGATTTCTTCAGGACGAGGGCGACACGCTCGATGCTCACGCCACGACCTCTGCCAGTTCATTCACTTCTTGGTACACTTCTTCTCCTCGGTTCGAGTTCTTGGTAGGGCGACAACCCTAACCTGCCCGGCCACTCCGCACGATTGCGAGGTGGCCGGGCAGGTTTGCTTATCGGGTCAGACCGAGGCGTAACGAGCTGGCGAGTTGACAACGTTCCAGAACTCGCCTTCCAGCTCGGCCTGACGATCGCCGTCTTCGACCAGCTGGGAAGCAGCCGTGACCGCTTGGCCCAGCCCCAACAGCGTCGAGTCGCCACCCCGAGCGAAGCAGTCGAAGACGTTTCTCTGCTCGTCGTCGGTCAGCCCGATCTGGTCGGTCACGATCTCGATGGCAGAAGCCGCCGAGTCGATAACGATTCCCTTCGCAGCACGCATCTCCGCAGCGATCGTCACCAAGTAGTCGGTCGAGAGGTAGGTACGCACCACGTCGGCGACCTGCGAGGCCACCAGCTTGTACACGTTCTGACGAGTCTCGCCGGACCAGTTGATCTCGCCGTCGTCGAGCCGAGCGCCGAGGTGAGCACGCTTGAACTCGATCGGCTTGACAAGACCGTTGCGGCAGACAGCGACCTCGGCCCGAGGCCTGACGAAGAAGGTTCCGTTGCCTGTCTCGGAGTTGCCGATTTCGATACCGGCCCACAGCACGGGAGGTGTCTCGCCCACGTCGGGTCGGTCGTGCATGCCGTTCTCCGGTTTCATCGAGAACGGCATCCGGTAGTCGCCGAGTAGATCGGGGACGGCCAGCTCGATCGCCGGGACCGTGATGCGAAGCCGCAGCCGGTCCGGCGTCACGTCGCCCTTCACCTGACAGTCGCCGAGGCCGAGGCCAGAAGCGCCGAGGCCTTCGATGAGAGCACGGAGCGCCCGGTCGTTGTCGAAGAGTCCATAAGAGTCGGAGAGGACGGAGCGGAGCACCAGGCCATCGTCGGCCCGTAAGAAACGGTAGAGCGCCTTGCGGTCGTCGATCCCGGCCAGCGTGTTGATCGAGTGGTCGGCGAGGTCGCGGGTGGCGTCCTCGTTGCTCTGGAGGCGGTCGAGGTACTGGAGCGGGATCTTGAGCCGACCAGCGATCTGCCGTTCCGCCATGCGAGTCATCGAGGCGACGATCACTGGCGACGTGACTCCATCGTCGGTGAGTTGCGGCTCGCCGCTCGGGTCGGCGATCGTCGCCGTGTCACGCTCGACGTGGAGCGCCGATTGTGGGGCGACGACATCGAAGCGGGAGGAGGCGACAGCGGCGAGGGTGCCGCTGATCTTGGAAAGGTCCGTCTCGTTTCGGAGTCGGGTGGAGAGTTCTTCGGTGGTGGGCATGGTGCCATTCTTTCTTGCTTGGTGGAAGCGGGGATCGCTCCGAAGATCCGCCCGACTCGGGAAGACCTTCGCAACGCTCGGCCGTAGCCGAGGTCGCTTCGCTTACCAGCGATCTTCGAGCGGGCAGGGACCGCCACCGGGGTAGCCGTGGCCGAGGCCATCGCAGATCGCTCGGGCTTCGGTGGCGATGATCGTGACGGTGTGATCGGGGTGAATTCCCTGAGTGGAACCGTCTGCGAACTCGATCTCAACGTTGCCCCAGACTGCGATGATCTTGCGAGGGATACCGATACGGCTGATGATGAAGTCGCCGGGAACGAGGCTGGCGGCTGCGATTTTGGTGGTGGTTGCGGCGGTCATCATGCGGTCCAGCCGTGGGTGACGATCTCGACGATGTCGGAGTTGCGGAAGGACATCTCGCCCTGGTCGGTGAAGACCTTGACCTTGTATCCGTCGCCGTTGGTGGCGAGCACTTTCAGGTAGTGGCGGCGACGCTGGAAGTCGTTCGGGTTCGTCGAGTGAACTCGGATCAGGATTTCGTCGCCGACCTCGATCTGCGATGCCGCAAACTGGTGGGTGGTGGAGTTTGTCTGGTTGGTCATGTCAATCACTCTATCCGACCCGAGTCGGGTCGTCAACCCTCAACCCGAAACTATTCTGGAAGATTGGAGGTAGCCAGACCGACTCGGGTCGGGTAGACTGTGGCTGTTCCACCAATCTCGGCACCCCGTCGAGGACAACCCTGAAACGAGAAACCAATGAACGAAGACATGGACATCCCCATCGGCGACGAGCCGGACATCGACTACGACACCCCGGCCCTCATGCCCGAAGGCACAGCCGAAGCGCTCGACCGTGCATCCTGGCACCTGAAGATGGCAGCAAGAGCAACCGCACAACGTGACGAGATCGACGCCGTGTACCAAGCCGAGATGGACCGGCTGGAGATCCGCCGCCTCCACCGCCGCCGCATCTTCAACAACCAGATCGCATGGCATCAAGCACCGATCGAATCATTGCACCGTGCCCTCCTCCGAGACGACCCGAAGCGTAAGTCGATCGAGCTGCCCTACGGCACGTCGAAGATCCGAGTGTCGAACACACCGACCCTGACATTCACCGACAAGGCAGCGACGCTCGCCTGGGCGGAGATCAATCATCCCGACATCCTCGGCCGGACGATCAACGTGACCGGCATCAAGTCGATCGCCAACACCTCGCCCGACTTCCGCTTCATGGTGGACGGGAACGGCGAGATCATCCCCGGTGTCGAAGCATCCATGCCCGAGCCGTCATGGTCAGTCCAATTCGCGGCCGACGAAGACCAGTCATGAATCATCCCCAACAGAAAGAGAACAACATGGACACGCCAGAAATGATGACCAGGTTCGCCAACGTCCTCGCCTCGGTCGAGAAGGTCGTCAAGGACCAGTCGGCCAAGATCAACGAGACATTCAGCTACAAGTATGCGGACATCAACCAGATCCTGGCTGGACTCAAACCTGTCCTCGCACAGCACCAGATGTCGCTCGCTCAGCCAATCGAGATCGCCGACGGCAACATGGTCATCACGACGCTGCTGATCTGCACCCAGACCGGCGAACGAATCGCCTTCCCAGGGCCAGGCTTCCCAGTCAAAGGCGACCCACAGCAGGCAGGCTCGGCGATCACCTACATGCGCCGCTACGCACTCACCTCGCTGTTCGCTCTCGAAGCCCACGACGACGATGGAGGCATCGCCCACCGGGCGGAGGCGACACCCAACATGAGGACCGAAGCAGAGACTCAGATCCGTCTCATCATCTCCACGATGCAGAAGGCCGAGGTCGGCGAGTTCGTCGCAGCATTCACCGACGAGTTCGGGTCAGCCCTGTCCGCTCTCCCCGAGTCGAAGCACGGCGACGCTCTGACATGGACGAAGGCTCGGACCGGGCAGTGATCGAAGATCAAGATGAGGGCCAACGCTGCCCGTCCGCTGCCCTCGTGATGCCCGACATGATCCGCCAATGCTGCGGCTATGACGGGCATGAAGGCGAACACATTTGGTTACCGGCCACACATCAAGGCTTGCCGATGGCATTCACATGGAGCGACCATCACGCCGACGACGACACGGTGACCATCTGGTCGCCGTCCAACATCGAACATCAACAAGGAGAATCAAAATCATGAGCGACGCACAAGTCACACTCGTCGGGAACCTCACCCGCGAGCCGGATCTCAGATACACGGCGGGCGGTCGAGGCGTCGCCTCATTCGGCATCGCCTGCAACCGACGCTGGATGGATAAGGCGACGAACGAATGGAAAGAGGAAGTCTCATTTTTCAACGTCACCGCCTGGGCAGAACTCGGCGAGAACTGCGCCGCCAGCCTCCAGAAAGGTAACCGGCTCATCGTGATCGGCCGACTCTCGCAACGCAACTACACCGACAGGGAAGGAAACGAGAAGTCGGTCACCGAGGTCGTTGCCGATTCCGTCGGACCGGATCTCCGATGGGCGACATGCGAAGTTATTCGCGCCGAGCGGACCAGCTCGCCGCAGCGAAGCCAAGCCAAGCCAGCCGACCCGGTGTACGGCGAAGAAGATCCGTTCTGATCGTGGAAAGAAAACGAAACATAGCAACGCATTGCAAGCGCGAGCACCCATTCACGAAGGCAAACACCTACATCGACGGCAAAGGCTGCAAGCGATGCAAGCAGTGCATCAAGCAGCGGAATGCTGGCACGCTATCTCACACCGGACTCCCGATGCGGAAGATTGACGGCACATGGCAACGGAAGGTCGATGGTAAATGGCAGTCACTACGCATCGAGGTCGTTGATCCATCGAAGCTCAGAGACTCGGCGCACCGTCGAGCGACCAGAGCGAAGGCAGGCCAGCAGGCAGCGCAGACCCGAACCAACATTTGGTCTTGGTCGTGAGCTGGCCTGCACCCGACCGGGGCGAGCCGACCGATCAACGCTCAACCGACCTCGCCTACGGCTGCATCCGATGGGCGTTCGCAATCGTCGCCCTGTGGGTAGCGGTCGCCGGATCTGCCATACTATGGCTGGTCATTTCGTAAGGCTGACATTCGACCACCACGGTTCTTTCCGGCTTCATTGAGTCGATCCTTTCTACCGCGGTGTCAGCCTCCCTCGTCGCCCGTACCGCATGGGCGGCGAGGGTGAGCGTCAGCTACTCGGGTAGCTGTGAGCGCCAGAACATGACCCGTTGCTCGCGATCCACGGACGCCAGCCGTCGTCGTAGTAGCCGACCGCCATGTCGAACAAGGTGCGCCCATGGAGCAGGTTGGTGTATCCGTCGAACAGGTGCGTGAAGTCCCAGCCGACGAGCGGCCCAACCCATTTGCGGTGGGCCCGCATGTTGAGTTGGATCAGCCCGTAGCTGTCGTCTGGGTAGCGAGGGTTGTGGGCGTATGGGTCGCCACGGGATTCGCGATGGATGATGCAGGCCAGCCTCGGCCATTCATCCTCGGGCCATCCAGCCCGGATCGCTTCGTCATGCCAGCGGTCCACGTCCGGCGAAGAGTGGTGATATCTCGGCGGTGGCGAGGGCGGATTCGGTGACGGTGCCGGAGGCGGCGAAACTTGCACCTGGACACCCCGCTCTGCTGGAGCAAGATCTCGACCCACAGCACCCGTAATCGCGAAAACGATGGCGGCGATAATGGCGATGATCTTGTCGATGTCTATCAATGCAGCTTCGCCGGTGGGAGGGGCCCGTACAGAACGTGATATCTGTCAAGCTCCGCTTCCATTGCTTTGACTCGCTCTTCTAGTTTGTCGATGCGAGTCTCCAGTCGGCCGATCAGATTGTCCGATGCCGTGAGCGCCTCGATCTGATTGCTGGCACCATTCAGCCGAGAACGGTACAGGCTGATCGACGAGCTGATGATGGTCGAGATAACTGCGCCGAGGAACACCCATACTGCTTCGCTCATGAGCAACAACCTTCCGACATCAGCCAGCTCGTCAGCCGTGAACAAAGTAGGCGCTTAAAACCGGCACCCTCGGAGTCTGACCGGACATAGCGGCTGAACAGATCAGGCCGTTCCTCATTCGGAGTCTTCTTCGGGATCGACCGGATCAGCCCCTATTTCGCCGTCTACGGCGTCGGAGGCGGTAATGGGGGCGACGGTGGCGTAAGCCGCATCAAGAACAGCGAGGACGACAGCGAGCGCGTCGGCCTGCTCCTCCGAACCCTCATCCCGATACTGCGCCAAGAACACAGTCGCATTCTCATCGGAACCGACCGGGCCGTCAGCGAGCAGCCAGACCCGACCAGACCGTTCGAGATACACCGTGCCCCTCGCCGGGGTGACGATATTGTTGATGTCGTCGGCACACTCATGCGAGCGGCCCGTCCCTGTCGAGAGAACATCAACGCCACCCACATCGGTCATCCGACCATACGGGCGACCCTCGATGACATCGAGGCCAGCGGTACGAAGTTCGTCAGCGATACTCATACCAGCATCGTAGCCCGTCCGAAACGACCGAAGCAGGGATCGGCCAGGCGAGGGCCGTCAGGCGTAACCGACCACATCGAGAATGACGTGGCACGGCGACACGTTGAACATCTGGAACTTTCCGCCGACGACACGGGTAAGCGTCGTGTTGCAGATCGCGCCAGCCCCTGCCGGATAGTTCAGGTTCGACGTGTTCGGCCGGGCACCCGAACCCCACAGCGTGATGAATCCGCCAGAGCTTGCGTCGGTCGCCGTGACAGTCACGAACACAGCCTCGGCCCTCGCCGGTATCCCGGCAGGCAAAGTCTGCGGCCACGTCCCCGACGGCAACGGATCTGCCCGCTGGTCCCGAGTGTCGAGCATACGAATCGGTTTGTTGAGCGTAATCATTTTGTTGTCTCCTGAACCTGAAATAGATGTCTGCCACGGTGGGAGGAACTCGGGCCAGCGCGCGTCAACCGATACTCCGGCACACGCAGTGCGCGCTCCAGGCATGAGCTTGTGTGGTCGCTGGTCTACGTCGGCCCGTAGCGCCCCGGTGTAGATCAACACGTCACGCAGCCACCGCCACTTGTCAATCATCCGGTCGGTGACCTGCTCACCGACGCCGAGCAAGAACAGGACACCGAACGAGATGTTGTTTTCGCCGCCCGAATGTGCAGCTTGGAACTTTCCGGCAAACTCAACGATCTCGTCGTCGTCGTTCTGGCCAATCACGTAGTTGTACTCGAACGGCTTTGAGCTACTGAACACTCGTTGGATCTGGCGCGTGATCTCGGCAGTGTCTTTGCCGGTGTAGTCGATGTTGTTGCCGGTGTAGTGGGCGGTCATCATCGGCTCGTTGTAGAGCGGTGGGCGGAGTGCACCGGTCGAGTCTCGAACCACGGCGGGTAGCCCGACCTCGGTGCGTGGCACGATCCGATACACCATCGGCTCGGTCGCCTCGGCCACAATCTCCTGGACTGCCCAGTCACGGATCTCGATGTCAGTGAAGTCGCAGCGCAGCCCGACCCGGTTGCGTCCCGACATGGTGGCGGGCGAGTTCTCCAGAACGTCGGCCAACATGACGCCATCCCACATAAGCGTGTAGTGGGCGTGACTGTGAACGACGATCTCAAAATTGTGCCAGAGTCCATCCCAGAACGGGAACGGTGCAGGCTGGCGGGCGTGCTTGCGGGCGTACCCTGAACGGGAACCGTACGGTTCGGCGGGTCGCTCGGCGCGTAGCTCGGCGGAGATGCCGACGTGACCTTCGGGCCGGTCGTAGGTGCCGAGGCCGATCAACACATTCTCCTCGTTGCCAGCGGCGGGCGTCGAGCTGGAGCCGTACATCGGATGAAAGACGAGGCCAGGCCGATACCACGCTGGCGTACCGTCCTCGAATACGGGCGGCGACATCAGCGAGATCGTGCGGACAGAACCAGACCAGACGTAGGGCGGTGCGTAATCCTGCTCCGACTGAAACCGGTAGTAGACACCCCTGCCATTCACGTCGCCGCTACGGGCATTACGAAGCACACCAGGCCCGGTGGCGACCCAGCCTGTACCAGCCGAGCCGGTCGGCATCATCAACATTACGCCTCCGGCAAATGCTTCGGCTCCACCGACGACCGGAGTGGCGGGCGTACCGTATTGGCGGCAGCAAGACCGTTCCCGCCGATACCAAAGATCGCCGCAGCGAGCAGCAGCCAAGACGGTGCGTCACCCTTGTCGATGAGGCCGTAGACGACAGCGACACCGACGACGGCGACACCGATCCGGTAGGCATAGGCCCGAACCGGTTGCGGGATGTTTGTGAGTTTCATCATGCCTTCCATTCCTGCTGAGTGACCGTTAGTAGTTGACCCATGCCGACCCGTCCCAGATGAGTGCCGAGTGCTGCTCCCAACTATTGCTTGACACCCTAACGAAGACCTCATGGTCGAGCCACGACGAGCCGTTCCAGATGCGAGCGAACGATCCGATTGCGGTGAATGTGAATAGCGCCGCATAAGGCCCGGTGGCACCGGCAGCGTCTTTGGTTGCCGCAGTCCAATTGTAGGAAGTGCTGACTTCTAGATCGGCTTGAACAACCGACTGGGTGACTTCGGAGGTGGTCGAAACAATCCACCCCTCGACCATCGGAACCCAGGCCGTACCATCCCACCACTCGTAAGGGTTGAGTGTCTGCCATGCCGAGTACGGGCCTAAACCTGAGGCGTCCGAGTTGGCGAGCGCATACTGGTACGTGTCACCGATGGCAGGCCAGTCCGATATCGAGATCGGCTGCGTGGTGGATGCGACTTCCGCTTCCGAACCAACCCAGGCTGTACCGTTCCACCATTCTTGAGCGGCGTAAACGACCCCGACATCTAACGTGAGGGCCCTTCGTTTAAGGGCGTAACCAACTTGCAGGTCGCCTTCTGGGTCACCGAAAGTGTAGGTGAAATCTACGCCAGATGTGAGGGCGACTGTTGCGTTGTCGGCTGGAGTCAGGATCGTAGGGATAGACGGACGGAAGTTTAATCCGAAATTGCCGTAACGGACATCTGTGGGATTCGCGCCGTTGTGATTGGTCCAAATGGCTTCGATGTAATTGTTTGACCAGTCACGCTTAATTGACAGGGTGTTGGAGTTGATTGCTGCTGCAGCTACAAGCGTCCATGCGCCCCACGCATTTGCGGCCCTATTGAAAATGGTCTGGTACAGGTTGCCACGGTAGTTGTCATCCGCCCAGATATAGATATTTTGGTCGCTGTCATACGCCGCCCCAATATTGATTCTTTGGTTGTTGTTCATTTCCGGTGGAGCCTTGTATCCACTCGCAGACGTTCCGCCAGGAAGCACCTCCCAAACAGCGACAAGTCTCTGTCCGTTGCTGGAAGCAGGAACGAAAGCTATGCATGTTCGTGTCCCATCAAAGTACATAGACATTTTATTTTGGTGGGCAACGGTATTGCCAAGCGCCATTCGTGTCCCAAGTGTCCAGGTCGGGCCTGACGAATATACGGCTTCAATATAATTTACTGTGTAGCCGCCGACACCAGCGCCGTCGTCGCCGTTCCAAGCCATATACACATTTGGAGTCCCGTTAGCGACAGTTTTCCCGTCGCCCGTATGGTTGAAGTCGATCGACGTGCAAAGCGATTGCTGGGTGTCGTCAGCCAGGCCAAGTAATGAAAACGCTCCTAGTGTAAGCACCCCCGAGGAGCTGATTCCGATACGGCGATAGCCACAAAACCACGCCGAAGAATAGATAACGTGGGCAATGTGGGCCACCCATCCCGTGCCTTCCTTATGAGCAACAATGGTGTTACTCATGGGGGTGGCATTATTCCAATACAAGTCTACTTTACTACTCCACGTCCAAGCTGTTCTAGCAGCGTTCGGCGTGCCTCTCCAGTAGCCGCTATAGACCGTGACGTGCGCATAATCGTCGATGTCAATAAAGAACGCCGACTCTGCTTGACTATGGCCAGAGCTAATAGTTGTAACATCTAGCGTCCATGTTGCGCCGTCATCGGTCGAAAACCAAAACTGTAAAGCGCTGCTACTGGCAGCTCGGAGAACCGACCAGAGCACACCATTTTGGCATCGGTCAATTTTGCGTTGGAACTGCGCCTTGGTGTCCTCGCTGCTAACTGTCGTAGAAATTATTGTCACTGCGGAACCTTCCGTCGCACCAAAGCAAACTCGGACTGGGTGTCACCCACATCAGGATCGTTCGGCGTCCAATCATAAAGCAACGGGTCTGCGGTTGGGACTCCAGCCAAATCTGCTGGAGCAACCAAAGTCGGTGCCGTCGGGGCCATGTTGGCGGCAACAATCGAAGCCGAGCCTGCCGCTGTTCCTACCTGAGCTATGTTGGTCTGATTGGTGCCCGTGTTATATGAGCCGCCACCACCGCCGTCGCCAGACAATGACCAGCCACCAGCGCCTCCGCCACCGTAACCTCCGCCGCCGCCAGCACCGGCGTAGCTGCCACCACCGCCGCCATAGCCGCCGTCAGCGCCGTCATTAGAAAGCGCACCACCCGTGCCGCCGTTGGTGTACGACAGTCCGCCCTGGCCGTATCCAGAGTTGGCACCGTTGCCACTGTAGCCGCCGCCGCCGCCGCCGTAGGAGGTCGCCCCACCCCCGTTCGGGGCAGTACCGGCAGCACCACCGCCGACCGTCCCTGCCGAACCGTCCGCTGTCAAGTTTGCGTTCTTCAATGTGCCGTTCGCATATTGGCCACCGCCACCGCCACCGCCAGCAACCATCAACAGTGTGGCCGTAGTGACGTTGTAAACAAATGTTGCGCCGCCACCGCCACCACCACGGCTGGCTGGGTTGCTGGCGTTGTTAGCGCCCGCTTGCCCGACCATGAAACGGATCACGTTGCCAGCCGTCAGAGCAAACTCGCCATACATCGACGTGCCCGTACCGCCAGGATTCACCGTCGTCGTACCGTTCAAGTATGCATATCCTCCAGTCGCACCAACCGCAGTAATAATAAAGCTGGCCGTAGTTGGGACCGTGTAATCCTGAGTCGAGCCTGTCCGGCCGGTACCTGTCGGCGCAAACGTAGTCACTACGCCTCCTTGAAGAACACGTCGCCAACCTGTAAGTCGGTGACAGGCTCCGCAGCACCGTATCCACGGAACCGCATCGCCGACCCGAACGAAACCGGCACCGCATCAACATCGGCAGCAGTAAGCGTCACCACTCCAGTCATGCCGTTGATCGAGTTGACCAGAGTGCTCGGGATCACAACTCGGGTGTCGGTGATCTCAGAATCAAGGATCGCCGACTCAGATGATATGCGAGCAATCGTCGCCAACGAGATCGACGTATCCGGCAGGACCGTCCCCTCGATCACTTCGATGACCGCCTGATCGGCTGGAGTCGAAAGGCCACCAGCCTGCGAATCGTTGACCCTGATGATTACCGTATCGGTACGAGTACCGGACACCGGAGACGGCGGCACAGGCACCGTTACGGACGTTGTGGACTGCACCATATACATGCCCTGATCGACAGAATCGTCGCCCTGGATGACACAGCCTCCAGCAGCAACATCCACATTGAACGAGCCGACACCGTCCTGGGTTACCTCGAACCCTTCGTACACCTGCTCCAAGCCTCGGGCGACACGCTCGATGAGAAGCCGGTCGAGACGTGCGCTGTACTCGACGTTCTGGAGCCAGAGAGGAAGTTCGATCGTCATAGCGTCGAGCCTACAACACGGTCAAGATCAATAGATGACCCATGCGCCAGCCGACCAGACCGACGCCGCAGCAGTCGATGGCTTGAACCAGGTGTGTCCGTCACGAGTCGTCGTCGGAGTCGCCTCGCCGTAGAAGGTGAAACCAGACGTACCGCCCGACGCACGTTCCAGTGCAGCGAGCCGCCGAAGCATGTCCTCGAAGAACGCTGCCTGAGCTTGGACTCCAGGCTTCGCTCCTCGTGCGGCACTCATGTCGCCACCTCAACGCATTGGACATCGACAGACGATTCTCCCGAAGCGTCAATCGTCAACGTCATCGACATGACTTGGCCGTCAACCGAGAACTCGGGCACACCGGAAGGGGCGACCGTCGAAGCAGGGACAACGATCTTGACGAAGTCGCCCGGCATATATCCGGCGTCGGTGATGAAACGAGAAGCATCAATCTGGCATGACCAGCTCGCAATCGGGGAGCGGGCCGACTGGAGCAGGCCGTCAGCATTCTCCACGAGCGTCGATTGGTCAGTGACCAACGGGAACCCGGCGATCCTCTCCCACCGTCCTCGCGGGTCGGCGGCGATCCCTGCATCATCGACCGAGACAGGGGTGGTGAAGTTGGCGTCGCCGTCCGCTATCACCGAGTTCGCGAACGTCGAGGCACCCGAGTTGCGGGTCATCGACCGGGCCGTTACACCCAACATGATCGGTGTGCTCAGAGTCGGGAACGTCGAGAACGGGTGGACGTTGAGATTCAGCAGCCCGTCGATCCCCCACCATGGGCCGTCGAAAGTCGCCGACAGATTCGACAGGATGTCAGCGATGTTCTCGCCCATCAGATATGCCCGGTCCCGTAAGATGCTGCCACCGTCGAGCGTCCCGGCAGTGATGCCCAGATCGCCGCCCGCTTGCGCCTGCGTATGTTGGATCAGCGCCCACACGATCTGCGCCTGATCGACTCCCGCATAAACGAGCGGCGACTGGACATGCCGGGCCGTCATCAAAGCCTCGTAGCCGACGGCGGTGACGTTGACCGTATCGTCGCCGTCCGGCCCGAACGTCTGCTGCACCGAAGCGACACGGCAACGGGCGATCGTCGCCCCGTTCAGATACACCCAGACATCTGTCGCCAGCTCATCAATCTGTCGTGCGCCAGGAGAGTCGCCTGCTACATCGAACGTGACCGTCGGGCCGGTGTCGAGCGACATCGCCACCGAAGCCGTACCGAACAGGCCGACCTCTTGGATGGGTTGAGCGCCGGTATGCGGGCCGACACCCAACGTGAACACATCGGCCACAGCGACATTGACGGCGCTCACAAGTATGAGTCCCGCCAACTGAACACGACGGACGACGACGTGCCGATGACGACACCGCCGTAGACGATCCTGTTGAGTCCAGGCTGGAGCCGCACATCTTCCCACGCCCATTCGTCAAAGTTGACTTTGCCGTACAGCGAATCGGCCGGATCGTTGTTCCGCAGGATCGTCCGAGAACGAGAATCGAGAACGACCGACGTACCGCCGTTCAATGTCAGACCGCCGTCACGGTTGAAGATGATCTCGGTCCCGTTGATCGTCAAGCTGGGTGTCTCGACCGGCCCGAAGATCACAGCAGTCCAGTCTGCGACAGCGTTCCCGGCATTGTTGATGATGTACGCACCGATACCGGCACCCGGCTCATACTGTCGGCCAACGTCGCCGGTGGCGTTCGTGTAGTACGGGCCGTACTGGTCGGCTGGCGTCGAGTAATGGCGACCGTCCTCGACATCGGTGGACGGCCGGATCGTCCGAGAGTTCTCGACCGGGGATTCGAGCAGCCCGTTCGGGGCAACCCATGAAGCGATCACCTGATGAAACTTCGGACGCACAATCGATAGCGACATATCTTGCCCTCGGACGACCGCCGAGCGCTCCTGAGTGGACCCAGGGATCGCCCAGACCAGCCGAGGGCGGACACGGGGCGACAGGTACGGGGTGAGCTGCTCAACGAGCACCTGCGGATCAGCCACTCTTTGGTCGATGGTGATTCCGAAGCTGATCGCTCTCGGACCTACGAAGCGTGAATCATCGACCGACCCGTCGGAGAGCGCCCTGGCACGGGACACGGCACGCACCTCGGGGAACCCGACCGTCCACTCCGAAACGACGTAGCCGGTGCCACCACATTCTCCGGCTGCGATCTGTTCGCTGGTGGGGCCAAGATTGAGAACACCCAACGTCGGATCGGTCAGGTAGACGGTCATGCTGTCAGCCTCCTTGCGCTCAAAGCGAGCATCGTTTTCTGTGCCACCAGATCGGCGTCCGTGCCATCGTAGAAGTTTGCGGTGGCGATCGACACGACCGCACCGCCGCCGCCAATACCGGACTCGTTGAGAAGCTGGGCTGCACGGCGGGGACGGTTGAGTGGCAGCACCAGCTCGGGGCCAGCCTCGCCGACCAGGGCGAGCGTCGGCGAGTTAATCATCGCACCGTTCGCGAGCTTCGGGATGTTTGGCAGCCCGAGTGTAAAGCCGTCGTATCCGATAGGCCCGATCTTGAAGCCGGGGATCTTGAACTCGATTGCGTTCCATCCGCTGATGATTGTATTGATGGCCGTCTTGACAGCACCGACAGCCGTGTCAACCGTCGTCGTGATCCCGCCCCACACGGTGCTGAACACTTCGCCCAGCGTCTCCAGTGCTGTACCGGCAGCCTCGAACGCCGTCCCGAACACGTCGTTGAAGAAATTGTATATCGGCATGAGCACAGTGTCGAAGACTGTTTGGATGACCCCCATCGCAGTGTCGAACACCGTGCCGAGAACCTCGAAGTAAACACCGGCAGCTTCAATCGCAATTTTGAACGCACCAACAAAGAAGTCTTTGATCGGCATGAGCACAGTGTCGAAGACTGTTTGGATGACCCCCATCGCAGTGTCGAACACCGTGCCGAGAACCTCGAAGTAAACACCGGCAGCTTCAATCGCAATTTTGAACGCACCAACAAAGAAGTCTTTGATCGGCAACAGCACGTCATCGTAGACACCCTGGAAGAACTCTCCCATCGTGACGAAGAAGCCGCCGACCTCGCCCGCCTTCTCACCGAGCGTTTCAAGCGCAGGTTTGAAGTTCTGATCCAGAAACTCAACGACTGGAATAATGACTTCCTCCAGCAGCCATGTCAGCTTGTCCGACAGGAACTCGACGGCGACGACCAGAACGGCGGAGATGATCTCAGCCGCTCCCTCAAGCAGCGGTGTCAGCGCCTCGATGATTTGGACCATCAACGGGAGCAATGATTCGACCAATAGGACAAGCGTCGGAACGAGCGGTAGAAGCGCCTCAATCAGAGACAGAAACAAATCCACGAGGATCGGCAAGATCGGAACGAGTGCGTCGATCAGCAGCGGTGCGATCTGCGCGAACGCATCGAGCAGCACCGTAAGCAGCGGCATCAATCCTTCGACTGCCTTGACCAACCCATCAGCGATCAACGGGATCAGCGGCACGATGGCTTCGACGACCGTCGTGAACAGCGGAGCGAGCAGCTCGATGGCCGTCAGTAACACGCCTGCGAGAATCGGGATCAACGGGGCGAGCGCCGTGAATATGTCGAGAAATGCTGTCGCCAGGACTCCAAGAATCTGTGTGAGAGCGCCGCCAACGATGCCAACAATCTCAGTGAAGATCGGGAACAGTTGATCGAGAATCGGTATTGCTATCTCGATCGCTTTCACGAACACGTCGGCGATGATCCCAGCGACCTCGGCGAGAATCGGAGCGATCTTCGTGAGCGCCTCGCCGAGCTTCCCTGCGATCATCTTGACGACCGGTGCCAACGCATCGAGAACAGGGACCAGAACGTCGGCCAACGTCTGGAATGCGACGACGAGCACTTCGGCAATTAGTTGGATGATCGGTGCGACCACGGGGATCATTGCACCGAAAATCTCGAAGAGCGGTGTGAGTCCCTTGATGAGTTCGCTGATCGCCGGGAGCAGAGCTTTGAACGCATCGCCCAGCAGCACGCCGAGCGAAGTCAAGGCGGGAGTGATGGCGGTAATCAGATCGAGCAGGACAGGGGTCACCTCGTCGAGCGCTCCGATCAGACCCTGCCCGACGTTCTCCTTCAATGCTGTGAACGCCGCGCCGATCTTTGCGGTCGAGTCTGCCGACGCCTCCGCAGCACCTTTGAACTGTCCCTCCAATTCGGCCAGCACGATGTTCTGAGCACCGACGAGATCGCCGGACTCCTGCATTGTCTTGATCTGTTCTTTCTGCTGATCGGTGAACGTGACACCAGCTTTCGCCAGAGCCGACACGCCTTTAGTCGGATCGTTCAGAGCCTTGCCCAATTGGACAGCAGCACCCTTCGCATCGCCGCCGAGCACAGCGGTCATGTCGAGCGCCGCCGCCGTAGTGCGATCGAACGTATCGGAACCGATGTTCTTGAATGTGAGAAGAACGTTCGATGCTTCCTGAATGTCTACGGCGGCGACGCCGGTCAGCAGCGACAACTCCTGAGCAGACTTGCGGATCTCGTCGGCTGTTATACCGGCCACGCCGCCCGTCGCTGTGATAATCACATCAGTGTTCGCCAGCGCTGAGTTCAACCGTTGAGCGTCGAGCGTCGCATCCTTGAAGAACGAGCCGAGCTGAGCGCCAGCAAATAGGCCTGCGAGGCCAGCAGCAGCCTTCTTGAGATCGATGCCTCCGAGTGCCTTGTTCGATGTTCGCTGCGCCTCCTTGAACGAATCCTCGATCTGCTCGCCAGCCCGATCAGCGCCGACCGTTGCATCCTTGAATGTGCCGGTGTTGAACTTTTGGAACTCGTCGATTGACTGTCGGGCAGCCTCACCGAAAGAGTCCTCAATATCTTCGCCAGCCTTCGCCGCCTGGCTTTGTGCTTTCGAGAATGCTTCCTTGATTCCAGAATTGAACGTAGCAAGCTCTGGAACAATCTCGATTGTTGCAACAGCGATAGGACCAGCCATCCTCGCAGCCTACTTCGGAGAAGCGTCGCCGACCGGGAGCGCCGTTGTAAGCAACGACCCGAGTCCTTCGAGTTCGTCTTCCTCATCCCAACCGAACGGCAAACCAGTCAACGAGTCGATCTGATTCGGCGGCATCAACGCATCGTCGATCGCCTCGATGATCTCGGCGTCGGCCCGCTCATATGCGATCGCAAGAAACAGATTCAGCAGACGGTCGAGACTCAGAGCGGCAGCGTCGATTCCTCGGGCTGTGCAGAGGCCGTCGAAGCTGGACCACTGGAGAGCGATCCATCCGCTGATGACGACGACCTCACGGTAGGGCGCGCTGCGGCAGCAGAAACCACATCGGCTTGCAAAGCGATCATCGACTTGATGTCCAAAGTGCCTTCGACGATGAGCATGTCGATCAGCTCCTCCGTTTCATCGTCGAGCGCCATCAGTATCAACAGATCTTTCACGTTGCCGGTCTGCGCCATCACGTCGTCGCCGGTCGAAGCCTGAATCTTTGAGATGACCTCCAGGGCGGGCATCGTGAGCACCGGCCGAAACCTGAATGTGAACTCCGACTCCCAGTATGTGCGTTCGAGGACGATCGCCGACTCAGCGATCCTTTCCTTCGCCCGATTGAGTGCTTGGAGGTTCTTGCTTGAGAGTGCCATGAACCCCGACAGTAGTCGGCGCGATCTGAGAAGCCAACCATCCCGACCGGGGCAACGGCGGCGAATACCGGCTTGAAGCGCTTAGACGGGCATATAGCGCCGTCTCAGGGGCTAGAAACGGGCAGCCGACAACGCATCTTTCAGGAATGAGCGAGGGGCCATGTATCTGGTGCCCTTCTCGATGTAAAGCGCATACGGCACATTCGTCCCGACGACACCGACCAACTGGTTCCCACGTTTGAGAACTTCCCAGTCGATCGAGCCTCGAAGATTGCCGGTGTCAACAGGAGCCAACGTGCGCGCCTTGTTCGTGACTCGCTGCAAACGCCGGACAAGATCCTGGCCGACCGGCCCGGTCGGCGAAGACAAGAGCTGCGCCAGCTCGGGCGAGTCGAGCCGGACCTGAACAACAGTCATGAGCAGTGCACACACCAGCGAGAAGACTCGACGCCAACAATGCAGCGAGTCTCGATCGCAACGCACCCGCCCGTCGTGTCAATAATGACCTGCCGGACCTGTGCCCGATCCCACTCGTTCTCCACCGGCATCGGCGACGTGAACGCACGCCACATGATCGCAGCATCATCCAACACTTTCTTGTGCGCCACGTTGATCTGCTCAGCCGACGGAGCCTTACCGGAGTCGGACAATGTCGGAACACAACGCACCAAAGTCGCCACGATGCCGATTGCGATCGTCGCCCCGTCGCAATGGTCATCCGTCGCCGACTCGGCCGGGAACGCCGACGACCGAAACATGGACTCCGGTGTCACGACAAGCTGGCCACAACAATCGTCCCACGGTGCAAGACCAGCGCCAACATATGCCGTCGTGATCGGATCAGATCCACACGCAGCGAGATCGCCGAGCGACGCCGCAAGAAACCACTCTGCGACCTGGTACGGGCCGAAGGTGACATCCGTGGTCATGTCGCCACGCTCACTCCGTCAATCCTGATGACACGAGAACGTTGCCTCAACCCGGCTGGGTTGTATGTGCGGATGAACGCATCAACGATCGGCAAGCCAGTCAGACCGTTGGACAGAATCGACTCGATGTTCGGTCGGGTGACGGTGACACCCTGACGGACGATCTGCGAAGCACCCGACGGCAGCTTGCATTCGCTGCCGACGAGGATGTTGATGAACTCGCAAGCCAGCTCGCCAGCAGCAGCCAGCGCCAACGGCTCCGGTGTGACGCCCCACGTGTAATCCAACTGGATGATCGGTGCTTCGCAACTGTCGATGCACGGCCAGCACGCATCGAGGCGACGAACCGAGTTGGAGGTCAACACATATCCGGTCGGGTCGAGGACGACGCCTGACAGTTTAATCTGGGTGATCGCATTGACCGGCTGCCGGAAGATTTCGATGCGGCAACAATCGTGCGCCCCGACAAGACCGTTCCGCCACTGGCCCTGAGCATCCTTGTACGGGAAGAAACATCTCGGGCCGCACTCGGCCTGGTACATATCGTCGGTCGTTGTGAACATCCCGATGCGAGCACCGGACAGAGCAAACATCCACGACTGAGCCATGCTCAAAGCTTGGGCGAGGATGTCAGCAGTGACCGCGGAAACGTCGCACGGATAGGTGACAAGATTGGTCCACGGCTGGGCAACGGTGCGGCTCATGGACCAATCCTACTTGTCAGTCTTCGCTGGCTGCGGAATTGCCTTTGCGGCGTCCGGGCTTCGCCTCGGGCTTCGCCTCAATTTTTGATTCGGGCTTTGCTGCTGGCGTGGCCTTCGCCATGCCAGGATCGACCCTGGTGCCCGCCACAACCTCACGCAGCATGTCAGCGAAAGGATGACTCATGCGAGAGCCACGCAACCGTCGGTGACAGCGGGAGGCTGGACCGTGGTACGGACGACCGCCCACATATCGCCGACCGGGAACCCGGCTCCGGCGAGCAGCGGATTGTCTCCGTATGGGTTGACTCCCCAGGCGGCTACGGCGGCTTGGCCCTGGCCTTTGAGATCCACAGCCATCGTGCCGTTCTCGATTGTGACCGAGCCGTCGAGGGTGCCGTTGATGCAGAACGGGGCGACAAAGTAACCCCACTCGGCGACGCCGCCCGCACAGTTGCCGCCAGCCTGCTTCGTCCACACTTCGATCGCAAAGCCTTCGGTGTTGTTGGCTGCACCGAAGCTCGAACCGATCGTGTCGGTCCCGTCAATAATCGGGCTACCGCCACCAACGATGTCGAGGATGTCGGGGTTCACCTCGCAGAGCGAGAGCGACACGTTGACCCATTTGTTGATGTCGGCGTCCTTCTCGCTGATACAGAAATCGCCCCACGCATTCTTCTGGGTGTACTCCTCGCCGCTCTCGACCTCGGGCGCGAACCCGAGAGTGATGAACCCGGCCGTCACGATTGACGAGCAGAGTCCCACGACGGGGACGCCGCAGTCGTTGAGACGGGTGATTCGGATGACCCGGCCCTTCAATGAGTTGAGCATTTTGGTTGCCATTGCTGTTGCCTCCTACGGGCGGGTATTGGTTGAATTATGGGACTTTGAGGATGCCCGAATCGACAGCTACGACGCCGCAAGCGGTGCCGATGGCGTAGACCCGTTGGGCGATGATCGACACGTCGTTGACCGCAGTGCCTGGGGCCGTCGTCCCGTTGAGAGTTTCGACTGCACCCCGATGCGTCTTCCACGGGCCGGAGCCGTAGATCGTGGCGGGCGAGGTGCCGGTCAGCGGATTGGTTGCTGTGATCGCAACCCTCGAACCGAGCTGCGTTTTCATGACGCCACCGAAGGGCTTGAGAGCACCCTGGGAGATCAGCAGCGAGCCGAGCCAGGTGTTCATGAACAGTGTGCGTTCGTTGTTGGTGATCTGGGCTGTCGCTTCTTCGGCGGTGGCGAGTGCGATGAACGCCCGCTGAGCGGTGGTGTTGCCGTCGGCGGCAGGGGCCAGCCCGGCCATCGCCACGTCAGTCTTGTTTGCGATCAGGTAGGCGACGAGGTACTGCTCGAAACCCCATTGCTCAGCGGCGAGGAGTCGGGCCGTAGCGTTGGCCTCGTGCTGGGCGATGCTGCGGCTCCCCGCACCGATCGAGTCGGTGTCGTAAGTGTAGACAGCGAACGGGTCGGCGTAGCCCTGGATGTTGCAACCCGAGGCGGTCAGAGGATCTCGTGAGGGATCCACGCAGGCGTTGTATGTGAAGCCACTTTGGAAGCAGGCCGTCGTATCCCATGTCATCCCGAGGCCAGCGTGCTCGCCGTAGTCCTCGAAGTCGAACACGCTCAATCCGCCGAATGCTCGTGGTGCAGAGACCGGTGCCGTGGTCACGTCGTAGATATCTGGAACTCCAGCCATTGTTGCCTCTTTGATCTCGTGTTAGTTGAACCGAACCAAAGGACCGACGCAACCCCCAGGGGAGAAGGTTGCGTCGATCCTCAGAAACTTACTCAGGCTCCGACGAACTCAGGTCCGCCGGTCTGCCCGTCAACAACCGTCGAGACGGTGACGTTGCGTGCAGCAGGACCACGCTGGGCGGTCAGCATGAACTGCTCCGTCCAAGCCAACGTGAAGTCGTTGGTTGCGTTGAGCGTCGAGTCACGAACGACACCGAGGTCGATCGTGCCGCCGTCGCCTGCGACGTAGCCGCCTGCCGGGAACAGCAGGAAGGTGGTCGTCGTCGGCCATGCCGTGAGCGCTGTGCCGGTCGTGATCGGATCTTGTCCGGTCACGAACTGAGGACGCACACCGCGGATCGTGAAGAACCGGGTGATGTCCTCGTCGCTGACATCGAAGTATCCGATGCCTGCACGGGCTGCGAGGGTGGAGCGGATTGCTCCACGAACCCAGGTCGGGAAGACCGCTTCGAGCACTGCGTTCGGAGACATCGTGAAGGTGCTCCGGTAGTCAGCGACTTGAAGGTCTACGGCGCTCAGGATGTCGCCAGCGGCGTCGGTCGGGAGCGAGGTCACGGTGACCGCGGTTGCCCCGGCGACGATGGCTGCGAGATGAGCTGCCGACACACGGTGCATGTGGGCGGTCATCGCGAGGTCCGTCGTGCGGGCCAGCATCTCGGGGTAGCTCTTGTCCATGAAGTTGCCAGCCGTCAAGCACAGACCCTCGGCGATGAGCCGGTAGTCAGTCCAGGTCGGGCACGGAACTTGCAGGCAAGCCTTGACCGATGCGCCCGGCGTGATGTCGGTCGCCTCCGTCCAGGTCCACAGCGCCGAAGAAACATCGGACAAGCCGATGTAACTCGGGATGTTGATGCCACCGCGTGACACGCCCATCGTCGGGAGGTCGAGAAGACCGTCACGGCTTTCGATGCTGAACAGCTCGTACATGTTCTCCGACGGGGTGCAGAAGCCACCCGAAGCGACGAGGGACTGGGCATCTTTGCCACGGAGCGAGGAAGCGACGACCGCTTCCATGACCTGCGAGGCGGAGTCTCCACCGTCACGCACGAAGTGCTCTTCGGGGATTCCGGTGTCCACGGTTGCGACACCCACACGAGGCGAGTGGTCAGCGAGGCCACGGGAACGGGCAGCGAATGCTCGTGCCAGTCCCATGCGGTCGAGCTGCGAGCCGGAAGTGATTCCAGGGATGTCGGCAGCGGCAGTGATCGTTGTCATCTGCTTCGCTTCGGCAGCGGGAGGAGTCACGTCGCGAGTCGCCATGCGGCGAGCGGACGGTGCCTTCGGCTTGAGGCTGGCGGTGACCAACTCCAGCTCTTCGGCAACTTCGATCTCTTCGACGACTTCGGCGACGATCTCCTCGAAGACATCTTCTTCGGCGACTGGGCGAACCCGGTCACCGAGAGCAGCGCGCGCCTCGGAGTCGGCGTCAGCCTGCTCGGTGCGGGCAGCCTGCTCGGAGCGCACGGCATCGAGTGCCTCGGCGATCTCGGTCAGGTCGGCGACTGGTGCCGGGGTGTCGTTGTCGTACTTTGCGTCGAACTCTTCGATGATCGACGCTTCCATTGCGTCAAGCTCAGCATCGGTGATGCCGTCGAAGGATTCGGGAAGATTGGTGTCCATTTTGGGTGCCTCCTGGGCGGGGTGTATGAGATTGAGGAATCATCATGCGCCAGGGTCATACCCATGTTCGCACCGCTACCGGTCATACCGGTGGGGCGGATCAGTTGTAACTGTAGCAGACGTGTCAAGCCAGCGGGCGAATGGTGCCACCGACCGAGTGTGCGTAGCGTTGTGCTGCTGGCAGGGAAGTGAAACGGCGACCGGTCGAAACGTCATCTCGAAAGACTTCGTGGATCACTTGCGTCGAGGCAGCGCGTGCCTGCTGTGCGTCAAGCCTCACGGGCTGACCTCTCCGAACGGAGCCGCCTCATGCCATGAGCTGCTACTTGCCATGAATCCGGTTTGCCAGGGCAGCTCTCTGCTGCGCTGGGTGGCGTCCGATGCCGTATGCGACACGATCTCGATCTGCCATGATTTGCTCTCGTGTACGGCCTACTGAGAGGGCGATCCTGTCTGCTATTCGTAGGTCGATCGGGTCGAGGTCGGCGGCGCACACCGGGATCGAGGCGACCATCGCAAGAAGCTCACCCGAGGCGACCTGAGTCTTGACGAAACCGGGCACCGGAATCGAGGCCAGCCCGATCAGTCGTAAGCGTCCGTTGATCGACCTCCAGTCCCCAGAAACGTCGGTTGCCATCAGCGCCCGCAACATCTCAGGGCTGATGTCGGAGCGGATCGCACCGGCCATCCAGATACCGAAGCTGTCCTCGCCGCAACGCACGTCGGCACCGATCCAGCCGGTGTTGTCGTAGTGCTCTTTGGCGAGGTTGGCATTCGCTCTGATGTCGGCGTGACCGGAATCGACGGTGATGTTGCCGACGCCGATCTTCGAGCCGTCGGCCGTGATGATCTGGCCGGTGTGGAAGTGCTCGTAGTTGCCGGATGGGGCGCGAGGCGGAGGGGTGCAGGAATCGAAGCCGCGATGGCATGACGCCCAGAGAGCGACGTGGCCTCGGATGTATCCGTCGGACTCGACATCCATCGGCGTCGGGCCCACGAAGCCAGGGTCATCGAACCAGTGGAGCGGCGGTCGGACTGGCGCATTGATGAGGGCCACGTCTGCGGTCTGGAGGGTGTCGAGCGACATCGCTCCGGCGATGAGGCTGGCTTGGATCTGGTGGGCCTCGGCGAACGCCGGGAACGGGACGCCGGTCGCACCCATGATGCGGGCGGCGGAGATACGGATCTTCGGCATCGACATATCAATGCCGATTGTGCCGTCTTCGTTCTCGGTCGGGTCGGGCATCTCTTCGACGATCATCGAGCCTTCGATGTTGTCGAGGTCCACAGAGATTCCTTTGAGGTCGCCGCTGTCGATGAGCCTCTGGAGTCGGAGCACGTTGTCGTCGTCGGAGTCGATCGGCTCGGACACGCCGATGACCTGGTTGCCCTCACGGTAGATCTCGACGAACCGGCCGACGAGCTGTGCGCCGTCGTGGCCGTTGCCGGTCATGTCGGTCGCCATGAGCGGGAGCGGGAGATCTCGCCATGTGATCGCGCCTTCTTCGAAGAGTCGTTTGTCGCCTGTCTCGATGCCCTCGACGAGCAGAATCCATTTGGTTCGGCCGTCGAAGCTGTCGTCCGGTTCGAGGTCGTCGGCCACCGCCACGTCGTCGAGCGCGTCTTCCATGTCGTCGAGCGAGTCCTCCAGGAGAGCGTCATCTTCGGCGAGTGTGACCTTGTTGTCTTCGAGTGCGAGCCTCATACGGACAGCGTAGACCCATACGGGCCGATCGGAGGTGGACCGTCATGCTCGAACCCGGTGGGTGTCCCGGAACGCAAAGAGCGCCCCGACCCATGTTCCGGTCGGGGCGCTCGCTGACTGGCTGATCGACTCAGGCGACGATCTCGACGTTGCGGGAGAATCCGCCGTCGGTGCGGATGGAGCGGGCGGTGACGTTGCAGGCGTTGGCACCTCGGAGGTCGGCGTAGGCCGGTGCGAGGACCATGCCCTCGGCGTAGCCCTTCTTCGCCATCGTGGACTCACGCACCGGGAATGCCGTCACCCATTCGGTGATGTCGCTCGCCGGATCGTCGGAGGCGAGGATGCCCCAGACCATCCCGTATTTGCCGTCGATCAGCTTGGCGGCGACCAGGTTGCCGTCGAGATCGAAGAGCGCCGGGAACTCAGCGACTCCACCCCGGTCGGCGATGGCAGCGGCGAGGCGCTTCTTGGCTGCCATGCAGCCGGACGCCCATTGGCTGACGAAGCCGTCGGTGTCGCAGCGGTCGAAGCTGTCGGCGGCGTCCTGCTCATGCCGGGCGGCTTCGGATCGGAGGGTCGTGGAGGTTGTCATCGCATTCTCTTTTCTGGTCGGGTTCGAGGTTCGGGAGGCGAGGGGCATCAGAAGGGCCGGGTGGCCATCATGGCGGCGTAGTCGGCGGCGAGCTTGAGGCTGGCGTCGGTCTTCGTGGTGAAGGTTCCGGCCGGGCGGTCACCGTGACCGAAGGAGGCCCAGCAGCCGCCCGCCGTGATCTCGATTGCCTGGCCGATGTAGTTGCCGTTTGCGAGGACTCGGAACTCGGCCCACCGTCGGCCAGTCTCGGCGTCGGTGCCGGTCGTCGTGGAGGTCGAGATGGGGAAGGTTGTCGTGTCGGTCATGTCAATCATCTTATCCGACCCGAGTCGGGTCGTCAACCCTCAACCCGAAACTATTCTGGTGGAGCCTCTTCGGTCGCCGCCTCGATCGTCGTCCCATCCGGCCGAGTGTCGCCCACGAAAAACATTTGCATCACGCACCGACAATTCACGACCTCCTCCGCAGGGCCAGACGGATCGAGCGGGCGATCCATCGCCACACCACCCACGATGAACGACTCCTCCATCAACACAGTCTGCCCGTCAGCCTCGGCGTGGCTCTCACGAGTACGCGGCCCACCCGTCGCCAACCAAGACTTCTCCACAGGGCCGTAAGCGCCGAGCGCCCGAGCGCCATCCATGTCGCCACCATTGTATGCGCCCATCACCTCGGTGCGAGCGATCGCCTGTGCCCGGCCACGCGCATACCCAGTGATGTTCTCGACCTCCTTGCGGAGCTTCGGAATCTCGACGCCAGATGAGATCGACTGCTCGGCAGCAAATTGGACCTGCGACCAGATCGACGACGACGCACCAACGATCCGGTTGCTGGCCGTCATCACATAGTTCGCTGCGTTCACATTCACGACCTGGGTCCATGTCGCCAGCAGATCGACCGGCATCAACGGCGCACCCAACTGGGCACCAATCGAACCTTGCAAATACAGCGGCTTCACACCGAGCGCCAAGAACTCATCGACAGCTACCTGCCACTCGGCTGTCATCGCATCGAAAACAGCAGGGTCGCCCGCCGCCACCAAAGTCTCGACGTACATGTTGAGATGCTCCTCGGCGATCTTCGCTGCGGCGTCGCCCATCAGGCGGGCCGACTCGACCTCCCAAGAAACGATCCACTCCTCGAAGTCGGCTTCGGAGACGAAGCCATTCTCGTCAGCTTTGAGTGGTGGCGGAGTCGCCATCGTCAGACCATTACGTCAGCGCCGAGCGCCGCCGACAGCCGGATCAGATCGTGCTCGTGTTGGGCAGCCAGCAGGCCACGGCAGTATGCGTTCAATGTTGCGAGCAGAGCGTCTTCGTCGATACCCAAGTATTCGGCGACGACTCCGACCCGATCGAACGAGCCGGTGAGTAGCTGGTCGAGGTCGGCGTACACCGTCGGATCATATTGGAGATGCAATATGCGGGCATCGCCCTTCTTATCCACACCCTGTGGACCGTGCCCGGTCTTGCGGCCGATCGCTCCGAGGAGACGTTTGCCTGCCATCTCCATCGCCCGGTCCACGATGCCATCGCAAGCCATGATGACCGCCGAATCGAGCGCCGCAGAAACCTGGCTCGGCCTGCCGTCACGGGACGGTGCGGACCTAACTGGGCCAGATCCGGCTTCCGACTCCGTAGACGGCGAAATAGGGGCTGATGCGGGAGCCTGGATGTCGGCCACTGCGTCGGCGATCTCTTCGGCGAGGATGCCAGCTTTCGCCAGCATCGACGGTGCGAGCGCCGGAGCGCCCTTCGCAGCATCGAGCAGAACCCGTTGGCGGAACTCGTCCTCGTTCGGCTTGTCATCCTCGGTGAATCCAGTCTCCCGACGCAACGCCTGAGCAGATAGCTGGATGCGGTCGTACACCTCGACAGCCGAGCCTGACTTGTCGGGCGGAGAAGTCAGGTCGCTCGTGTCATACCAGACCATCGCAGCGTTCTCATCGAACCCCTCGGCACGCAGAGCAGGCTTCAACCATGCTTCGGTCAGAGCGTTGCAGACGATCTCAGCATTCGGCTCGATGTGTAGGGTGATCGCTGTCTCTTCGACCTGCCACGCCGTCCAATGATTCACACCGGACATGCCGGTCAACACCTCGGGCGGCATGTCGAGGCCGAGCGCCAGACGCTTGATCGCATCCTCCATCAGCTCGCGGACCTGGGCGTCGAACGGCGTCGAGAATGAGATGTGTTTGATCTTGTCGATGAACTCGCCGGGGATCGCGATCGGCAAAGGCACGACAGCAGCAGCGGACTGCCGATTCTTGATCGGCGTTGTCATGGCGTTCGTCAACTCTTCGACGAAATGGTCGAACCGATCCTGCTCGGTGGCAACGGTCGTCTCACCCTCGACCGGAGGCGGTGGCGGAAACTCTGTCTCCGACGGGATCGCAAGCAGACCGGCACCAGCGAGACGTGAGCGGCCCGACGCTGTAATGTGATCGGTGAGCAGCTCGATGATCTCCAATACGGGGAGCACGGCCCGGACCGGGGCGTCCGGCTGCCACGGCTTACGAGGATGCTTACGCCACACTTTGACGATCAGCGAGTTCGGGTGTACCGGTCGCCAGGCGTCGCTTTTGTTGCCGTCTCCGATACGGAGGAAAATCTTTTGGTTGGTCGTGCCCTCAAACTTCAGGGCATCCTGCGGCAGCACCTGCCACGTCTCATACGAATCGGAGTTCGGATCTCCGAGCCTCGGCTCCGCAACAAGCCAGCCGAACCCGGCGATCGAAAGATGCGAACCGAACTCGCCCAACAGTTGCCCCTGGCCGGAAGCTCCGCCCGCGATCTGCTCGACCAGCTCAATCGCACGCCGCTGCGATGGCGTCACCTCGTCGCTCTCCACGTCGATCGCTGTCGGCTCGTCGCCGACCTGCCTGGGCGGAGCAGCAGCAGTCAGGTTCACTCTCGACATCGCATTCGAACACCAGCCGACACCGAAACGGAACTCGCCAACCCGGTCATAGTAGCCCCAGGCACGCTCCTGCCATTCGAGCATCATGCCCGAAGACGTGTACGGGCGGGAGATATCGGCGGAGGCGATTACCTCGGCGGCAGCGACCAGCGAATACCGGTGCGGCGTAGAACGTGCGGGTGAGCGATCAGCCATGACTGTCAGGGTACTCCTGTGAGGGGTGTTGATCTTGGGATCGGCGTCGGACCTCGGCAGCGACAATCAGTTCTGCTTCTTCGATGACAGCATGATCGGTTCGTTCCCGCTCGGCGAGCAGGTCACTTTTGGTGACGTATGTGTTGCGGGCAAGCTTTACGAGAAGCCACGGCACCACGATGCAGAGAGCCGCGATCCTTCTCCACATCATCAGCGCTCTCGACGCTCCGACCAGACAAGCACGGCGAGACAGAAAGCGAGAATACTGACGCCCAACAAAACCATTTGCATGTCGGTCCAGGTCAGCGGATCGCTCACCGGTCGAGCCGATCCTCAATCGTCTGCCCGAGTCCGGCGGCGAGCGAACCGGCGAGCGCCAACATGATGACTTGGGCGGCGAGCTGATCCTGATGGACGAGCGCCAGCCATACGAGCGGGATGCTCGACCAGAACGAGATGCACCACGGGCACGAGATCAGGTAAGCGAGTTGCGACTCCTCACCGACCTTGCCGATCAGCCATTCGCGGGCCGGACGGCTCAGCTCGTCGAGCGCCAAGAAGCGGGCGACACGCCAGCAGGCGAGAAGCAGGACGACGACGAAGAGAGCGGACATAGGTCGAGTCTACGTCAGAAGTTTCGGTCGCCGAATGACCTCGCCACTCGGCCGACGCTGCGAGGCTGCACTTCTTCGAGCAGAGTACGGACACAATGGACGAGAGCGTCGAGCCGGTCAGGGGACTTCGACTCGTTCGGAACCCACTCGGTCATCTGGTCTTCGAGCTTCGGTAAGAAACCGGCGTGGTGTATCCAGCCCTTTGCGTAGAGCGCCGAGACAGGTTCAGCTCGTGCCTGCTTCGACTCTTTGGCGGTGATCTTCTTGACGACGACCGACGGGTCAACGGCGTGGATCGTTGAGCGGACCATGTCGCCGCCCTGGTTCTTCTCGACGTAGATGGCTTGGGCGTCCCAGCGGCGAGCGGCGGCGACGACGGCGGCTCCCCATTGTTCGGGTGTACCGGCGAGCGACTCGTCAGCGAGAATCACGGCGTGGTCCCTGCCCGCTTTCGCTCCGGTCGGCGAGGTGCCGACGACGATGCCGCATTCGGCTGTCTCGCCGGGAGGGTCAACGGCGACGATCGTCCGCCACATGCGTCCGTCGGGCTTCGGTGCCTCGATGCCGTGCGCCATCATCCCGTCCCTCAGCGACACGTCCGGTTGCGTGGCGTCCCATACGGAGAAGCGGGAGGCGTCCATCGTCGCCATGATCCAAAGAGCGCCATCGACGTGGTCCAAGTATTCGGCGTGGAGTTCTTGCTGGCCGAGTCGGGTGCCCTCGTATCTGCCGAGGACAACCTGAATGAATGCGGGCGCGAGGTTGCCGAGGTTCTCGTAGGTTGAGCCGGTCGTGGTGACGGTCCTCGCTTCCGCTTCGATCGCTTTCATCCAAGCCACCCGTTTCGGGGTGCCGGTGATAATCAGTTTCGGCTTGCCGAGCCGAAGGCCGAGGCGGGCCATGTCGATCACCTCGCCGCCCGAGTCCATCGAGGCTGGTTCGTCAACCCATACGACCTCGTGCTGTGGGCCTCGGAGCCGGTCGGGTTCCTCGCCGGAGAACAGGGTGAGTCGTGCGCCGGTCGATTCCCAAGTCAGTCGCCGCTTCGACGGCTCGTACTTCGGGCGGTCCCACGGAGGGCAGACAGCGAGTATCCCTGATTCGCCTTCTACAAGCACATCCCGTGCGTCGCCCGACGTTGGGGCGACCGCTGCGAGCAAGCCTGTACGGGAGCTGTGAGCGAGATCTCGTATCGTTTCGGAGCCGGTGCGTGTCTTCCCGTACCCTCGTCCGGCCCGGTTCATCCAGACATCCCAATTGCCGGGCGGGATCGCCTGCTCCGGTCGCTGCCAGAAAGACCAGTCGTAGGCCAGCTCGGCTGCCTCGTCGTCGTCGAGCTGAGCGAAGAGTTCCGAAAGCTTGCCCGCTCGGGCGAGCCGGTCGGCACGAGACTCGGTCACTGGGCGTCCAGCGATCGCCCCATGACCCGAAGGATCACTTCGGCGGGTGTCTCGTTCTTCGCCTCAGCGAACTCTCGGAGCTTCCGGTCGTGTTCGATCGGTAGCCGAAGCGAGATCGAGTCACCCTTGGTCTTGGGTCTGGACATGCCGCATACCGTACACGGGAAGATGCCGTGTACCGTATGCGTTATTCGGCGAGCCGCAGCGGCGGGATCTCGCCGACCGGGGTGTCCACCAACGTCGCCTCGATCGCAGCAGCCTTCGACCGAGCAGAGTTCGCAGCGATCTCCGTCACCGACACCGCCAACAACGCATTCACCTCGACCGAGCGAGAAGCGCCCGAAGCGCTGATGAGCAGCTCGGTCGCTTTCAACCGATGCTGATGAGGGATCGTATCGAAGTTCTCCATGCTGGCGTAATGAATCAACGTCTGCGTAGCAAGGCCAAGCGCCATCGCCATCTGATGCTGAGCGCGCTTGACGAGAGCGCCGTGAGCAACGTCGATCGCCGACTGCACCGACGCCCGCTTCACATACCGAGAGACAGCCGAGTTCGACACGCCGAGCGAATCAGCAATCTGCCGGTCGCTGATACCGGCCAGCTTCATCTGGATGATCCGCTCCTTGTGCTCGTCGAGCATCGAGGGCTGTTCAATCGGTTCAGGCTTCTTGGGCATGTGTGGCTTTCTGTGGACATTGGTGGAGGCGGGCTTCGGTGGTGTGCGCTATGAGGGTGTTGGCGATTGTGGTGGTGTGGGCGGGTGGGCCACAGGTGGTGCGGTTGTGGTTGGTGTTCATTGTTGTCGGCCGTGTGAGAGTAGGCGGAGTATTTCGTTGAAGTCGTCGGGTGTCCAGAGTCGGTATTCGATGTGGCCTTCGCTGTTGGTGGCGCATGTTTCGAGGGTGGTTCGCCAGACGGCTTGTTCGGGTGACAGTTTGTTTGGTGGGATCTTGATTTCTGCGACGATGATCTTTCCGGTGTGGTGGATGAGGGTGAGGTCGGGCCAGCCGACGCCTTCATATTTCCAGCCGGTCGCCCATCCTTGTTTGGTTCGCATTGGGCGGTGGCCGACGGTGCGCCATCCGAAGATGGTGGCAGTGTCTACGACTTGTCGCTCGAACTCGGCTTCGTTCATACCGGCACCGTACCCGACTCCGGTCGTCGTTTCGGGTTCGGGGTGTGCCGGAGGGATCAGTTCTCAGGCTGTTCTGCGGCGCTGTCGGCGGTGCTGACGATGTGGGTGGGCCGATGGACCCGAATGTCTGCCAGCTCGCTCAGGACGGCTCGGCGGCTGGCGGCGTCGATCTCGGCTGAATGGATCGCTTCATAGTAGAGCCAGCGGATGCCAGCGAATGCGGGCAGGCCGATTATGGATGCGATCAGAATGGCGTCGAGCATCAGGTTCGGCTTCCTGTAGGTGGGGCTGGTTCGCTCCGATGAATCCACCAAGTCTCAATGAGGGAACAGACGGACCCCGACGGACCTTGCGGCGACCGTTCTCGGCTTGATGGATTCATCGCAACGCTCGGCCGTCAGAGCCGAGGTCGCTTCGTGTCTAATGGGATGGGAGAGGATCAGAGCTCATGACTCGGGCTGGCCTATCGGCTGGGCAGATGCCTTGATGGATCGTCATGGCGGCGATCCATCTGCCGCAGCGTGAGCATTGGGTCAGCGTCACGGTCATTCCGTGAGGAACGAGTCGGCTACGGCTTGCCAATCGACACGCCACATGCTGCCGACATCGTAGATGAACATGCGCCACAGGTCGGTCGGCGGCCAGTCGTGCTCGTATGGGAACAGGATCATCTCGACCTGCTCCATCACGAACGCTTCGATGGCGTCACCGGCAGACCAGCGCAGCTTGCCAGCGACCAGCTCCAAGCATTGCTGGTACAGTCCCTCGTCGTTGGAGAGATGGAGCGCAGCCGCCCACGTCTCCCGGTTGACCCATCCGTTGTACTCGTCGGGGTTCGTGATTGCTGTCTGTATCTCGCTCACGACTGCTCCTCGAAGATGTCGATGGTGATCTCGCCGTCCGTCGTCATGATGACGAGCTTGCGAGGATTGGAAAGATCCACGTCGGTGACTTGATGGCAGCTGAACGTGCCGTGACGGAACTTTCCGTCGGAGTCGGTCCAAGCGCCAGCGTGCATCGGGCCGGAGTTGAGCGTGCCGCCGAAGTATGTCTCGCCGTCGGCTGGGCCACCGATTCGTTCCCAACGGCTCACCTCTGTCGAAAGTAGTCTGTACGACGCTCGGTTCTCCTCGACGCAACGAGCCGACAAGCCGACGAAAGTGCCAGGCCTGATTTCGGATTCGATCTGATTTCTCATTTGATTGTCCTTCTGGTCGGTGGAGCGGTCGCTCCGATGATCTCCCGAGCCTGTGGCGAACTCGGGAGATCATCGCAGCGCCTCGGCGGGAGCCGAGGGCCACGGGGGATCAGTTAATCATCGACTGGATGCGGGAGATCTGCTTCTGCCGGGCATCGTTGGCGGAGCGGGCGAGGTCGTTGCCCCGACCGCTCCAGCGATCGTCGGCACCCTCGACGGCGAGGCTGACGAGCACGCTCATCATTTCCAGCTTGATCTCGGCGGCGGAGATGCCACGGTCCGGTGCGTCGATCATCGACTTGGCGACCGAGCTGAAACGGCGGTAGAGGGTGGCGCAGGCTTTTGCTTCGGCCATCGAGACGGCGATCTCAGCGGCTTCCTCGACCGAGGTGAGGGGCATAGCCTTGAGGCGATCGAGGTGGACGGAGTAGCCGTTCATATTCTCGTCGCACTTGGCGGCGATCTCGGTAGCGAGGCGGGAGGGAGTTGTCGTAGTAGTCATACCCTCACTCTATCCGACCCGAGTCGGGTCGTCAACCCCTCGCCCGAAACTATTCTGGAATCCCCAACCGACGAGTCCCCATCATGCGTCCTCCTCGTAGGCGCTCGGGCCGAGGTTCATCCAGTCCAGAGCATGATTGGCGAGGGCCACATGATCGGTCACCCCTGGCTTGACCATCGAGTCGGCGATGGCGCGCCACTGGATAGACGGGATCGCATAATCGGACGGCTTGATCGAGGGACAGTCCACGGCGGTCAGGTCGATGCCGAAGCACTCGAAGGTAAACACGATGCCGTCCACCCAGTTCTCTATTGCCCCGGTACAGATGTGCATCATCTGCTCATCGGTGAGTCGGAGGCGCGTCTGGCTGCTCACGCCGTTGCCGACTTCCGGTCAGAGCCAGTCCGGCCAGGCGAATCGAAAGCAACAATGTCGGCTGGGTCGATCAGGTACGACCCACCAACCTTCGTCGTCGGCAGCAGACCGGACGAGATCCACCGAGAGACAGAAGACGTGCCAGCGTCGAGCCGGGCGGCGACCTCGGCCACCGACAGATGACCGGGCGGACGGGCTTGCGCCGACAGCCTCGCCTTGACTCCTTCAGTAGCCACGAGGTAACGCACAACACGACCATGCTCCACCTGGGCCTCGGACGGTAGGGAGCCGTTGTTGATGGCCTTGTGAACTGCCTGGCGTGACACGCCGAGGCGGTCGGCCGTTTCGGCAACCGTCATGTAACTCATTTCGTTTCTCCTATGGTTTGGTTGTTCGGATCTTGGTAGGTGTTGCAGGCTTCGCAGGTCGAGCCGACAAACACACGCTCGTTGCAATCGCCCGAGCGGCAAGCAGAGAATCTGGTTGGCTGTTCGCCTCGGCCGTGAGTGACCGTGGCGTGGACTCTCTTCTCGATCACGTCGCCGAGGTCGAGCCGACAAAACTGGCAGACAGTCTTGCCGGGGTGAGCCGAGTGGCTCTTGTCGTCACACTTCGAGCAGACCGACCGAGCGCCAGAATGCCAGAAGCCTCGGTCGCTCATGTGGCCGACCATCGGGCGGGTATGGCGGAAGGCGCTCATCGAGGAATCGTATGGGTTGGGTAAGGCTCGGCTTCATTGTCCTCGCCGTCGTCGATGTTGCACGACTCTCCTGAGGAGTCGTAGTCCACGAGGTCGTCGTGATACCAGATGCCCAATGATCCTTTCGGGCGGGCCCACCTCGTATCGAGGGTGATCTGGCGTTCGCAATGCACACAGTGGTTCTTCGTGTCTGCTCGGTTGGTGGTCATGGTGCTGGCCTTTCTGGTGCGTGATGGGGTGTGGCGACGTTGGAGACGCATGAGGTGCGCCCGGTTGTTTCATGTCGCCACGTCCGGTCGGTGTTTTTCGCCTGATGGATCAACAGGTGACAGTGTGCGCATCTCACGGCGTCTCCACCGTCACCGGGGGCGGATCACCTTTGCTGCGTGAAGCGACAAGACGGATCGACGGCCGATCAGGTCGGGTTAGGTCGATTTCGTAGACATCGAACGGCGTCCAGTCGGTCCGGCTGGCTTCCGCCAGAGTGTCGGCAAGCGTCTTTGTGGAGTGGTGGCGGTAGTGGCTGGTAGTCAAGTAAACACGGTCGTTGCTCATGTCGCCACCGTCACCGGATAGGCGACACCGCCAGGCACGAGCGTGCCAGCCACGGTGTCCGAGATGTCAGATGGCTTTGTCTCGATGCTCGGGTCATCGCAGTACGCCTGGTCGTAGTAGTACCATGCGCCCTCGTCCCCTATCTCGATCGACGGCACCCAATCCCACGATTGATCGTCCTCACCGTGGACCGGTACAGGTGCCCCGAGTGCAAGCCGACCGTGCACGGTGATGACAACGTTCTGCTGAATCCCCAATTCAGGGACAGCCCGACGATGACCAAAATGTTGGCTGACGATCTCAACGATGGGCGGATAGCCGAGCGTGTCGCAGTCGCTACACGGCTGGCGCCTGCCTTCCCATTCTGGGTAACTGATGTCGCCACAGCCGTCGCACGCCTCGCAGACCACCTGGCCTGCCAGCCACGTGATCGACGGCGGCTCGTTGGGTAGCAGCCATTTGCTGTCCGCCGGGAACATCTTGCTAGCCACGTCTGCCGGGAAGATCAATTGCGGGATCATGCTGTCCTCTTCCGCAGCTTTCGCGCCCTCTTATTGAACTCCATCCCGCACCGGCATACCCATACGGGATCGTCGGCTGGGCCACACGACCAGCAGGTGCAAGCCACGCGTTCTCTGTGATCGCATTTCGTGGTTACGTACTGCTGGACCCTCTGGTCTGTCGTCGTCATTGCTCGCTCGTTTCCATGTCCATACCTTCGTAGCTCCGCAGCCAGTCCTTGACGAGTTTCAGCCCGTCAACCTTTCCTCGATCGCGAAGTGAGTCTCCTCTACCGCTCCGCCCACCCAAAGCGATGATGCCCCGGTCTATGCGGTCGTTGATGTCGGCCATGATCTCGTCGTGCGTCATTGGTTGTTCCTTCCTCGCTGGCTCATAGTTGGCCGTGAGGTTGAGTAAGGCTCGGCTTCGTTGTCTTCGCCGTCGTCGAGGCCGCACGAATAGCCTGAGGAGTCGTAGTCCAAAAGGTCGTCGTGATACCAGATGCCCAACGACCCTTTCTGGCGGGCCCACCTCGTATCGAGGGTGATCTGGCGTTCGCAATGCACACAGTGGTTCTTCGTGTCTTCTCGGTTGTAGGCGTTCCTCATCACGACTCCACCCCTTCCAGCGAGATGATGTGGGTCCACCAGAACTTGCCCCGGTCGTGTCCGCTCGGGGTGGCGAGGGTGATCGCTTGCGAGTTGATCTCCTCGACCACGTCGGTGCGGTTCTTGCCGTCCTTGGTGCGTACACGAACGGTGCTACCCAGGGTCATGCCGTCACGTGCGGACTTCGTGAGACGCTGCCATTTGGCACTTGCTGTGCCGTAGCTCAGTGACCCGTACTCGTTGACCATCGCGAAACGGTCGGGATTGACGGGGCTGATACCGACAAAATATTCGGCGTCAGGATCGGGCCATTCAGCAATGGCGATCAGGTCGCCGTTGACCATCTGGTCGATGGTCACGACTTCACGGTTCACGATCCGTCTCCCACGTAGCGGACACCGAAGCCACCAGCGGCGATCATGCAGACCCAGCCGGTGAGGGCGACCCA
>Ga0209491_10001679_pt1 | contig 42095 bp, 38 predicted proteins | sample BON02_FD_187213 | JGI IMG/M metagenome (GOLD analysis project Ga0209491, IMG submission 187213) | Freshwater microbial communities from Lake Bonney liftoff mats and glacier meltwater in Antarctica - BON-02 (SPAdes) (version 2) | ecosystem: Environmental > Aquatic > Freshwater > Ice > Glacier... | reverse complement strand
TCACAGTTACCACCCTTGCGACTTACTAATACTTCTAGACGTTACTCCAGCGCATAAGGGACTTGCACCCTCTAGATTAATTCCCTACTTTGCAGTAAGGTAAAGATGCCCATACTGGGCACACACAGCGTGTATAACAAATGCCCAAAAAAGGGCACTTGCCATACACACACACGTTAGGCACAAGGCAAAAAAAATTCCGCTCACATTGAACATCTCGATAAATTTCGTAAATTCGTAATATGAAAAAACAGCGAATATATTTAGATACTTCAGTTTTCGGAGGATATTATGATGTTGAATTTGAAGAATTCACAAAACCTCTGTTTGAGCGAATAAATAATGGAGAATTTACTATTATTTTTTCGACTATGCTGGAAATTGAATTAGAATTTGCACCCGAAAAAGTCCGAAAAATAGTTCGGAGTATTGAAAGTGAAGATACTGAATTCGTTGAAGAAACAGACGTTGCAGTTGAGCTTGCGACTGAATATATAACTGAAAATGTAGTTGGAAAAACAAGTTATCCTGATTGTTTACATATCGCACTTGCGACTATATATCAAGCGGATATACTAATAAGTTGGAATTTTAAGCACATCGTAAACATAGAGCGAATACGAGGCTATAATTCTATAAATATCAAAAACGGATATAAACAATTGGAAATTCGCTCGCCAAGAGAATTAATGAATTATGGAAACTAAAACAGAAAAGAAATTTGATGCCGTGAAAATGGCTCGTGAAATTAAAGACAAATTGGGTGCTAAATTATCCCAAATGACAAAGGAGGAAATTGTTGAATATTTTAAAAATCAACGAATGAAAACAAACCGTGTAAAGCCCTGTGCCTAACACCGTGTATAATTAATTGCTTAATTTAGTACGCTAGAATTAGGTTTCTCAGACGAACTGAAGGAGAACAAACTACACTATTTAACCCCACAATGGTTCTGTATTTAATTCAGAACCATTGTGGGGTTTTTATCTAAATAGTCAACAAAATCTTTTATAAAATTAATACGGAGCAAACATATTGTTTGCTCCGTATTAAAAAGTAATTAACAGCCTGCAAAATGACGTACTATCATTATGAGGCTCTTAGTAAAAAACGTTACTCTCTTTTTATGACTATTTTTTTAGTTACTATTTCATCCTTGGTAATTATTTTTAATAGATAAACACCAGTTTCAACGGAGCTTTTATCCATTAATATAGGCTGAGCTGCCTGTGCAGCACTCACGTCTCTTCTCTCTATCAGTTTACCTAAAACATCAAACAATAACAATTGTGCCGCTATATTAGTGTTTTTTAACTTAATTTTAAATACTCCATTAGAAGGGTTCGGATAAATAAGTAGATTATTTATAATAGAAGCAGGAGCACTGGCTGCCATTTTCTTACCTGAAGTTTTTTGTGATAAAGGATACACACATTCAACATCATGCACTACCGTATAAACGACACCTGTACTAAATCCAATGGCACCACCTGTAGATAGTAATCTTCCTTCTAAATTTCCACCGGCTGCCATTGTAGCAGCTCCACCATGAGCAAGAATTGTTCCTTTTATAGTACTAAAAGCACCTATAGAAACGGCCCCTTCAGAAATCCAAAATACATTACAACCACGCGTTCCATTACTCAAAATCATTTTTGATAGCGCCCCTGCTGCAAAGGCTCCACCGAATTTAAAAATAAAGATAGCATCTTCATTTCCCTGACCATCTAAGGTTATGGTCCCTGATAAAGATCCTGCTCCTGGGGTAGTATAAACTCCAGCCTGTAGTGTTTCTCCACTTCCAAATGCTGGCGTATGATTGCTTACCGTAGGAGGTAAAAGCATCAATTGATTATAAGCGTTGTCTAAATCTATTTTGGCTTGTGTTGTAACAGCATCTGTATTGTAAAATGAACCTATATGAGCTGAAGTTGCAAAACCACTGATAGCGCCTATATCTGCACCAACATCTCCAAGAATTCCAGAGGTAGAAGCATTTGCTACAGCTCCAATACTGCTAAAAAGACTAAAGTTCTCTAAACTTCCTAAAACATCAACTTCAGGGGCAGGTGTATAGCCCTTCATTGGGTTTATTGGAACATTCATTGTACCTCCTGGCGTAATTGCCGCACCACCAGCACCAACAGTAATCGCTCCTGCTGATGAAAGCATTCTTCCTTCTATGCTGCTACTTGCACCAAGCGTAATCGCGCCAGGGTATGCGACTAAGGTTCCTTTTATATCACAAGATGCGGCAACAGAAAGGGCGCCTTGAGCAATAAAAAACACATTCGCTGCTTGTGTACCTCCACTTAAAATAATCTTTGAACCTGCGCCAACTGTTAATGCTCCTTGAAATTTAAAAATAAAAACAGCATCAGGATCACCTCCGCCATCAAGCGTAAGATTTCCTGCTACTGATCCAGCACCACCGATAGCATAAACACCTGGGCTAAGCGTCTCATTTCCAAAAGCAGGAGCATGCGTGCCCGGATGTGTCACGAAAATATTATTCAAATGAATATAAACTTTCATTAAATCAATAGCTGCCTGAGCAGTTAATGCGTCATTAAGATGTACGGCACCAGTAAAAGAAGGGCCTGTAAATCCAGTCAATGCGCCAGCATTTGTACCAACATCACCTGTAACAGTTCCTGCATTTGTAATGGCACCAGTTCCCGTAAATGCTTCAAAAGAAGACAATGATCTTAAATCGAGTGTTGGTTTAAAGTACTCTAAAACTGTAACTGTTGCGGTTTCCGTAGAAGAAACATTTCCGTTCACATCTGTTACCGTTAAAGTAACTGTGTTTTCTCCAATATTAGTACAATCAAAAGTAGTGATGTCTAAAACCATCGTGTCTATTCCACAATTGTCAGAAGAACCATTGTCTATCTCATTTGCAGTAATAGTAACATCTCCAAATTCATCTAATGTAACCTCGATGTCTTGCGTACGTGCAATCGGTAATTCAGTATCTGTTACAGTTACCGTGAAACTACAAGTCGCTGTATTTTCAGCAGTATCCGTTACTGTTAATGTTACGGTATTTGAACCTATATTGGAACAATCAAAAGTATCTATATCGAGTGATAAGGATACTGGACCTTCTGCATCACTAGAACCATTATCAGCAGCACTTGGTAGTATAGTTACATTCCCAGAAGCATCTAGTGCTATGGTAATATCTTGGCAACCTGCTGTGGGTGGAGTATCTCCTATCGTCGTGATTCTATAGAGTTTTGCAATACGCGTGCCTGAACTACTCAATCCAGTAATCAATACATCTTGATTTCCATCATTATCAATGTCTGAAAATGCTATGGAACCATGAAAAACCCCATCAAAAGGAGTTCCAGTCACTTCGGTAAAAGCTCCTGTTCCATCATTGGTATAGAGTTTTGCAATACGCTGTTTTGAACTATTGTATCCAGTAATCAATACATCTTGATCTCCATCATTATCCATGTCTGAAAATGCTATGGAACTATAAGAAACCCCATCAAAAGGAGTACCTGCAACTTCGGTAAAAGTTCCTGTTCCATCATTGGTATAGAGTTTTGCAATACGCTGTTTTGAACTATTGTATCCAGTAATCAATACATCTTGATCTCCATCATTATCCATGTCTGAAAATGCTATGGAACTATAAGAAACCCCATCAAAAGGAGTACCTGCAACTTCGGTAAAAGTTCCTGTTCCATCATTGGTATAGAGTTTTGCAATACGCTGTTTTGAACTATTGTATCCAGTAATCAATACATCTTGATCTCCATCATTATCCATGTCTGAAAATGCTATGGAACTATAAGAAACCCCATCAAAAGGAGTACCTGCAACTTCGGTAAAAGTTCCTGTTCCATCATTGGTATAGAGTTTTGCAATACGCTGGTATGAACTATTGAATCCAGTAATCAATACATCTTGATCTCCATCATTATCAATGTCTGAAAATGCTATGGAACTTACAGAAACCCCATCAAAAGGAGTACCTGCAACTTCGGTAAAAGTTCCTGTTCCATCATTGGTATAGAGTTTTGCAATACGCTGGTATGAACTATTGAATCCAGTAATCAATACATCTTGATCTCCATCATTATCAATGTCTGAAAATGCTATGGAACTATAAGAAACCCCATCAAAAGGAGTACCTGCAACTTCGGTAAAAGTTCCTGTTCCATCATTGGTATAGAGTTTTGCAATACGCGTGCCTGAACTATTTTCTCCAGTAATCAATACATCTTGATCTCCATCATTATCAATGTCTGAAAATGCTATGGAACTAAAATAAACCCCCTCAAAAGGAGTTCCAATCACTTCGGTAAAAGCACCTGTTCCATCATTGGTATAGAGTTTTGCAATACGCGTGCCTGAACTACTCAATCCAGTAATCAATACATCTTGATCTCCATCATTATCAATGTCTGAAAATGCTGTGAAACCTCGGATAACCCCCTCAAAAGGAGTTCCAATCACTTCCTCAAAAGTTTGCGCATTTATAGTTGAAGTGATTAAAAAAACAAAAAAGAGACTTAAATAAATTTTAAAGTACAGATATTTCATAATGACGGTTTTTTAAATTATAAATTTTATAATACTATGTTCGTAATAATTTTAAACAAATAACTTAGAATCCTTCGTAAAAGACGATTCGTTTTTCTACTGTTATTCCTATTTGGGGTATTCCTATTTGGTGATTTAAATCTACTTCCCCCAAAAAGATCTTAGGTTCTTTCTATTACATCCTAGTTTCATTTTCTGAATATATCTTCTTTATTTCAGTTTTGTATCCTAGTAAAATATAAGTCCTGTTTTCATCAAATAATAGCTACCATATATTCTTTAAAAAACTTTCGCTAAAATACGTTAATTATTCGACATATAAAACACGTTTAATTACTTGATTTATGAAGTATTATGGCATAAATAATAAATACTGCCTACAATCGAGTAGACGGCTCCAACTAAAATAGCTGGAGTGCGCCTCTCACACCACCGTACGTAAGGGTCTCGTATACGGCGGCTCAACATTCATCACAACAACTGCTCTTTGCACCAATTGAAGCTATCTACTACTTTAAGCATAGGCTACAAAAATTGCTCCTATGCGAATTTAATAGAGAATGTTGTTCTGTCCTTCCCTACTTGTGAGACCATCTGAGGTATTGCCTCAACTCGTTTCCTACAGGTACTATGACTTCTGCTGACTTCTCTACTTAACCAACTCGTAGTTGTAGAGATCTCCCCAGGTAATGACATCTTCTTTCACTCACTCGCTGCCGTATCTACATATTTACCTTTTTGGTGTTCATGGGGCGTTACAATGATGTGCTTGCTTACCCGAATAAATATGCCTCTGTATACGGTTTCTGCTTGGTTTATCCTGAGCGTAGCCGAAGGGTCAGTACCGAGTTTTGTAGTCTCGCTTTCTTCAGATGTAACTTCACAGTTACCACCCTTGCGACTTACTAATGCTTCTAGACGTTACTCCAGCGCACAGGGCAGAATCATACTTTTCATTTTCTCTAAAAAATATTAAAGATTAATGTGAAATCAATATTTTTTTGAGATATAGTAGGAATGTATACGTCATCAATTAGATTAAAATTGGTTGATTTTGAATTTTAAGTGCAAAAAAGTCAACTTTAACAAAGTATGATTCTGCCCTGCTCCAGCGCATAAGGGACTTGCACCCTCTAGATTAATTCCCTACTTTGCAGTAAGGTAAAGATGCCCATACTGGGCAAACACACAGTATAAACCACATTAAAACGATGGTTTATACTTGACCGTTGCCAACAAGCTAAAAAAACCGAACTAATTACCAAATTGGTAACTTTTTTAGTATATTTGCGTCAAACAATTATAATGTGAGAGTAATTGCAAAACGAACGTTACGAGATTTTTGGAAAAAACACAATGATTGTGAAGAACAATTAAAATCGTGGTATAGAGAAACAGAAAAATCCGAATGTAAGAATATTAACGAACTAAAAAGTGAGTATCCGAGTGCGAGTATTTTAAAGGAAAATAGAATTGTTTACAACATCAAAGGCAATAATTATCGTTTGATTGTAAAATTCAACTTTGAATACGGAGTATGCTGGATAAGGTTTATTGGAACTCACGCAGAATATGACAAAATTGACGCAAATAACATTTGATTATGAAAATATTACCGATTAGAAACGAAAATGATTATCAAAAAGCGCTCAATAGACTTGAGGATATTTTTGATGCAAAAAAAGGAACGGAAGAAGGAGATGAATTGGAAATCCTTTCAATATTGATTGATCGATATGAGAACGAGCAATTCCCAATTGGAATGCCTGATCCAATCGAGGCAATTAAGTTCCGAATGGAACAATTGGGAATGAAACAAAAGGATTTAGCTGAAGTTGTCGGATTTAAAAGCAGAGTTAGTGAGATTTTGAATAAAAAGCGAAAACTGACATTAGATATGATTAGAAAACTAAATACTACTCTTCATATTCCAACTGAAGTTTTAATTCAAGATTATTAATTTAAAAATGCCATTTGCTAACAAAGAACTGAGTTAAAAAACAACTAATTTCTTCATTAATTTTGTGCATTATTGTTCTAAGCTTGAAAACCTGATTCAAGCTTTTTTTTATGCCCATTTAGAGATTTTTCCTATCGTTAGAATCACATTTATAAATAATTATATAATTTCAAAAGCATCTCCATCATCCAAAAAACCAAGATTCTTTCTAATTTTATCCTGATTATCTTTATTCAAAGTAGTGGTAATTATTCCAATTTCATTTAGTTTTAAACTTGCTATTTCATTTCCTAAACTGTCAATAACCACAGAATTTCCAGAATACTTATGTTTATTTTCATCGATGCCAACTCTATTTACGCCAACTACGTAACTCATATTTTCTATCGCTCTTGCTTTTAGTAAAATATCCCAAGCATTAATTCGTTTTTCTGGCCAGTTGGCAATAAAAATAAACAAATCATAATTTTCTTGGTTTCTTGTCCAAACAGGAAAACGCAAATCATAGCAAACTAACGGACAAATTTTCCATCCTTTGTAGTCGACAATTAATTTCTTACTTCCAGCAGTATATTGTTTATGTTCACCCGCCAAAGTAAACAAATGCTGCTTGTCATACGTTTCTATTTTTCCTGAAGGATGAACAAAAACCAAACGATTAAAATAATTATTACCTTCTTTGATAACCAAACTTCCAATAATGGCTACATTTCTTTCTCCGACAATTTGTATCATCCAAGAAATTGAATCTCCTTCCATTTTTTCAGCAACATTCTTTGGATTCATTGTAAAACCAGACGTAAACATTTCTGGAAGTACAATTAAATCGACATCACTTTCTAAATTATAAATTATTTTAGAAAATTGTTTTCTATTTGCTGCTGGGTTTTCCCAAATCAAATCCGCTTGAATTCCAACTACTTTTAGTTCGTTTTGCATAATTTTATATCAAATTATAATTTTCTTGTACTCAAAAATAAGATAAAAATTGTAATTTGGTTATTTAAACGAACCTCTCGACTGCGCTCGAGGAGACATTTCTCCTTGACAGATTGAGTACAGACGAAACCGAATTAGCTATGCCAACATTTATTTCTGATACTTTAGATGATATTTTAAGATCAACCACTTCTTTTGAAAACGTAATTTTCGTTTTGCCATCACAACGAGCAGGAGTTTTTTTGAAAAAAGAATTGCAACAGAAAATTTCGAGCGCTTTTTTGCCTCAAATATTTAATATTGAAGAATTTATTGCAGAAATCTCTGAAACTAAAAAAGCAGATTCCGTTCAGCTATTATTTCACTTTTATTCGGTTTACAAAGAATTAGAACCAAATCCAGATTCGTTTGCCAATTTTTCTGCTTGGGCATTTACCGTGTTACAAGATTTCAATGAAATTGACCAACATTTAATTGATGCAAAAGATATTTTTACCTATTTAAAGGATATTGAACGTTTAAGAAAATGGTCTGTAAAAGGCGAATTAAGAGAAAGCGAATTGATGAAAAATCATCATCGTTTTATGGAACGATTGTATGAATATTACATGAAGTTTTATGCATTCCTTTTAGAAAAAAAATCAGGATACCAAGGATTTATGTATCGTGAAGCCGCAAATAAAGTAACTAGTTATTTAGCGAAGAACGAATCTAAAAAATTCTTCTTTATCGGGTTTAATGCTTTAAACAAAGCGGAAGAATTTTTATTTCAAGAATTTTTAGGCAATGGAAACTCTCAAATTTATTGGGATTTAGATACTGCTTTTTACAAAGGAAATCATCAAGCAGGAAACTTTATTAGAAAATATAAGAAAAACTGGAAATATTTTGAAAAGAACGAGTTAAAAACAATTCACGATTCGTTTTCTGAACCTAAAAATATTCAAATTATTGGTACTGCAAAAAACACGATGCAGTTAAAATATGCGGGAGAAATTTTAGATTCGATTACAGATTTTACAAAAACGGCATTGGTTTTATCTGATGAATCATTGTTGCCAATTGCGCTAAATTCGCTCCCTAAAAAAGTAAATGCAATTAATATTACTATGGGATATCCGTTAAAAGATATGCCAACTACAAATTTAATTTTTACAATTTTTAACTTATTTATTTCACAAGAAAAATTGCAAAAAACAGCAACAAATGAGTTTTATTTTAAAGAAGTATTGTCGTTTTTTAAACATCCGTTAATTCATCAATATTTGAGTTTAGAAAACTCAAAAATCAATGAGACTATTTCAAAACAGATTTCTGAAACAAATAGTACATTTCTTTCTTTTGATGCCATTTCAAAATTGTTGTTGAACGGAAAATCAGCAAAAGTACTACTTCCTTTATTCTTGAAATTTAATACAGTTGATGATTTTATCAACCGGATTTTATCCTTAATAAATACACTAAAAGAAAATGTAAATCAGCTTGAAAAAGAATATTTATTTCGTTTTTATACTGCGTTTACACAACTTCAAAATTTAAACAAAGAGTTTGGATATTTTGAAGATTTAAAAACACTACATCAGTTTTTTAAACAAATAATAGCATCAGAAACCTTGTCTTTTCAAGGAGAGCCTTTGCGAGGTTTGCAATTAATGGGAATGTTAGAAACCCGTTTGTTAGATTTTGAGAATGTAATAATTACCTCTGTAAATGAAGGAATTTTACCAGCAAATAGTTCGCAAAGTTCATTTATTCCCTTTGATGTAAAAGTAAGTTTTGGACTGCCAACGTATAGAGAAAAAGACGCCATTTTCTCGTATCATTTTTTTAGATTAATGCAACGTGCAAAAAACGTTTATTTACTGTACAATACAGAGAATGATTCTTTTGGAAAAGGCGAGAAAAGCCGATTTATTACTCAATTAGAAATGATTAGAACTGATGTTTCTAACAAAACAATCAACGCAAAAGTAGTTACAGAAAAAACCGAATTGCAACAAATACAAAAGACAGAGAAGACACAAAAAAAATTACGAGAATTAGCAGAAAAAGGCATTTCTCCTTCTGCTTTTACTAATTATTTAGTGAATCCGATTGGGTTTTATAAACAGAAAATTTTACGGATTGATGAATTGCAAGAAGTAGAAGAAACAGTTGCATTTAATACGTTAGGAAATGTTGTTCATGATACGTTAGACGAATTGTATTCGCCATTTAAAGGTAAATTTTTAAATGAAAATGATGTTGTAGAAATGCAAAAAAAAGCGACCGCTTTAGTAAAGAAATATTTTGTTACCTACTTTAAAAGTGGAGATTTAAAAACAGGGAAAAACAGATTAATTTTTGAAGTCGCAAATCGGTTTGTAAAAAACTTTTTATCCAAAGAAAAAGTAGTGGTGAGCAATCCCGATAATCAATTAAAAATTATTGATACAGAACCTTTTTTATCCGCAGAAATTAAGATTGATGGAATTGAGTTTCCCATAAAAATTCATGGGAAAATTGATAGAATTGATGAACTAAACGGCGTAACAAGAATTATAGATTACAAGACAGGAAAAGTTGAAGATTCCAATCTAAAAGTAACGGACTTTGAAGAAATTTTAGAGTATAAAAAACACAAGGCAATTCAGGTTTTATTATATAGTTTTCTATACACAAAACATACAAATTTCGATTTCTCTAAACCCTTAGAAGCTGGAATTTATTCTTTCAAAAATCTAAATAGCGGTTTTTTAAAAGCTAATTTTTCAAAAAGTAAGCCTCCAGAAAACAACATTACTCCAGAAATTCTTGGCGAATTTATGGAAGTTGTAAAATCGGTTTTAAAAGAAATTTATAATCAGGAAATTCCGTTTTTAGAGCCAGAAGAAATGCCTTATTAATTGTAGAATTACTTTTTTAAAGCTTTCATTCTGTATTTAATCATTCTTATAATTAAATCTTTTGGAAGCGGTTTATTTACTGGAAACTGTATGGAACCTTTTCCTGTATTGTACTCGTTCAATTCCAAATCAAACTTTTCGATTGTGGTTGGATGCGGGTAAAAACCAACATGATTTTCAGATCCAGCAATCATAATTTGCTGTTCTCTTTTTCCACCTTCGATTAAAGAATACGCTAAAATATTATAATTAAATAACTCTGTTGCATTGGGTTCTACTTTTAAAATGCACTCTTTCAACTCTAACAATGTTTTTTTAGTTTTGCTAGGTTGCGCATTAAAATATTCTTCAACAGATTTGAATTGAATCGTTTCGCTCATTTGACTATCTTTTATTTGGAAAAAATATTCGCCAAAATTACATCTTTTTCAATAACTATTGAATGAAAAAGTAAAATATGACAAGGGGAAAAAACATTTTTTCAATGCATTAATTAGATTGATGTTTGTGTTCTTATTTATAAGAATTGTATTTTCGCAATTCTACTAATTCTGCAGTTTTTTGAAAACAAATATTAGCGCAAAAAATATAAACAGACTTGCAATTCCTGCTTTAATTGCGGGAATTGCAGAGCCTCTTTTGTCCATAACAGACACCGCTATTATTGGGAATATAGATGTAAATCCAATAGAAAGTTTAGGAGCAGTTGGTATTGTGGGAACATTCCTATCGATGTTAGTTTGGGTTTTTGGACAAAGTAGAAGTGCTATTTCGTCTATTGTTTCTCAATATTTAGGCGCAAATAAATTAAATGAAATTAAAACATTACCAGCACAAGCAATTGTAATAATAGTGAGTGCAAGTTTGTTAATTTTAGGATTAACTTTCCCTTTTGCAAGAGAAATTTTTGGTTTGTATGGTGCAGAAAACATTATTTTAGACTATGCGGTAGATTATTTTGAAATCAGAATTTTTGGGTTGCCATTCTCTTTATTTGTTTTTGCTGTTTTTGGTACTTTCCGCGGATTACAAAATACATATCATCCAATGGTAATTGCCATAATTGGTGCAATTATTAACGTAATTTTAGATATTATTTTGGTTTACGGTATTGAAGGAATTATACCTGCTATGAATATAAAAGGCGCTGCGTATGCAAGTGTTATTGCACAAATTTCTATGGCTGTTTTGGCTGCAATTTATCTACTTAAAAAAACCCCAATTTCTTTAAAAGTGGTGCTTCCGTTTAATTTGGAAATAAAATCTTTTATAAATATGATTTTACACCTTTTTGTTAGAACAATTGCATTAAATACTGCACTAATTATGGCAGTTTATTTTGCAACAAGTTACGGTAAAGAGGCATTGGCAGCGTATACGATTTCTATAAATATTTGGTTTTTATGTGCATTTATTATTGATGGTTATGCAAGCGCAGGAAATGTTTTGTCGGGCAAATTATTAGGCGGAAAAGAATATAGCTCGTTGTTGACATTAAGTTCTAGATTAACAAAATACGCATTATTTACAAGTATTTCTGTTGCATTAATTGGGTTTATTTTTTACAATTTTATTGGTGAAATTTTTACTGATGAACAAGTTGTTTTGGATGAATTCTATTCTGTTTTTTGGATTGTTTTAATTCAACAACCCTTATGTGCAATTACATTTGTTTTTGATGGGTTTTTTAAAGGTATGGGAAAAATGAAGTATTTGCGTAATGTTTTATTACTAACAACCGGTTTGGTTTTTATACCAAGTTTGCTGCTTTTTGATTATTTAGGATTGAATTTACACGCTATTTGGATCACTTTTGCACTTTGGGTAATTGCACGAGGTTTGCCTTTGGTGATTAGATTTAGAAGTACCTTTTCTGCTTTGGCGGAAGAAGCAAAATAAGAGTAAGAAACAAGACTTTTTAGAAACACGAATCAAGACTAGATTCTAACTATTTGAAAAGATTTATATTTTAACCAAAAAGTTTTCTGACACAAATTTCACTAATTTCCACAAATCTTTAACGACTAAAATCTTTAATTTGCGAAAATTAGTGAAATTCGTGTCATATTATTTTTCCATTTCATTCCAATATATTTCACTTAAAGTTACATTTGAACTACTTTTGATAAAATGTTTTTATTTATGACAACACAAAGACAAAACGGAAGTTTATATACACATATCGAAAATAGGATCGCAACTATAGAATTTGGTCATCCTGCAAGTAATTCTTTTCCGTCAGAATTGTTAGAGAGATTAACAAATGAATTGTATACAATTTCTAAAAATGATAAAGTTTCTGTAATTATTTTAAAATCTGAAGGAGAAAAAGCGTTTTGTGCTGGTGCTTCTTTTGATGAATTAGTTGCCGTTTCTAATTTAGAAGAAGGTAAAAAATTCTTCGCTGGTTTTGCAAATGTGATTAATGCAATGCGAACGTGTAAACAATTAATTATTGGCAGAATTCACGGTAAAGCAGTTGGTGGTGGCGTTGGTCTAGCTGCAACTTGTGATTATGTTTTGGCAACAGAAAGCGCATCTATAAAGTTATCTGAATTCACAATTGGAATTGGTCCTTTTGTAATTGCTCCAGCGGTAGAACGGAAAATTGGCGTTGCTGGTTTAGCCGAATTAACATTGGCGGCAACAGAATGGAAAAATGCATATTGGGCAAAAGAAAAAGGGTTGTATGCAAAGGTTTTTGATTCAGTAAAAGATTTAGATGCAGCAGTAGAAACGTTGTCAGAACAATTAGCAAGTTACAATGCTGAAGCATTATTTGCAATGAAAAAATTACTTTGGAAAAATACTGAAAACTGGGAGACTCTTTTAATTGAAAATGCAGAAATTTCTGGAAAACTAGTATTGTCTGATTTTACTAAAAACGCATTATCAAAATTTAAAAAATGAAAATAGGTCTTTATTTTGGCACATTTAATCCCATTCACGTTGGGCATTTAATTATCGCAAATCATCTGGTAGAAAATTCTGATTTAGATGAAATTTGGATGGTTGTAACTCCCCATAATCCGTTTAAAAAGAAAAAAACCTTACTCGATAATCATCACAGATTGGAATTAGTTTACAAAGCAACAGAAAATTATCCGAAGATAAATCCGTCAGATATTGAGTTTAAATTACCGCAACCAAACTACTCAATTGCTACGTTAACACATTTATTAGAAAAATTCCCAGACAAACAATTTAGTCTAATAATGGGTGAAGACAATTTAAAGAGTTTTCATAAATGGAAAAATTATCAAGCTATTTTAGATGATTATCAACTTTATATATATCCTAGAATTGCAGAAGGAGTTATGGAAAATCAGTTTTTGAATCACCCGAAAATTACTAAAGTTGATGCGCCAATTATTGAAATTTCATCAACCATGATTCGCAAAGGAATAAAAAACAATAAAAATGTAAAACCACTACTTTCTGATGCAGTTTGGAAGTATATTGACGAAATGAATTTTTATCGAAAATAAAAATAGGATTTCATAAACTTTTATTATAAATTCAAATAAGAAATTAAGTGTCGTTTTTGTTTGTTATTTTTACACAACTCATAATTTTATTTTGTGGCTAAGAAAATCAAAAAAAAATCAAAATTTAGACAAAAATTAATCGATAAATATCGATTAGTAGTTTTGAATGAAAATACGTTTGAAGAGCGTTTTTCGTTAAAACTATCACGATTAAATGTTTTTGTATTTGGTGGTTTGTTTAGCATTTTATTAGTTTTATTAACAACACTTTTAATCGCATTAACACCAATTAGAGAATATATTCCTGGCTATTCATCAACCGCACTAAAAATAAAAGCCGTTAACTTAACGTTCCAAGCAGATTCTTTAAAAAGAAAAATAGCAATTTTAGACAACTTTATGAAGTCAATTAAACCTGTTTTAACTGGCGATATTCAACCAGAAGCAATAGATTCTATTCGTTTAGAATCTCAAAGAATAGAAATTGAAGAAAGTGCATTGGCGGCATCAAGAGAAGATTCTTTATTTAGAGAAGAAATAGAAAGTAAAGACCGTTTTCCGTTATTAAATGCGACAAATAACAAGGCAAGTATCGTTTTTTTCTCGCCAGTTTCTGGCACAGTTTCTCAAAAATTTAATCCTAGTGAAAAACATTTTGCGGTAGATGTTGTTGCAAAATCTGGAACTCCTGTAAAAGCAGTTGCAGATGGAACCGTAATTTTTTCTGAATGGACAGCAGAAACAGGTTATGTGCTTATTATAGAGCACTCTGGGCGTTATATTTCTGTGTACAAACACAACGCAAGTTTATTAACAAACCAAGGTGATTTTGTAGAATCGGGAGAAGTTATTGCAACCGTTGGTTCATCGGGCGAATTAACAACTGGACCACATTTGCATTTTGAATTATGGAGCGATGGCTATGCTGTAAATCCATTAAACTTTATCGATTTTAAATAATGAGTATAAAAGCAATTTTAGCCAAAACGTTTGCAAAATTAGCAACAAATAGAGTCAAAAAGTGGGCGGCAAATCCGCATAAAACGCAAGAAAAAGTTTTTAAAAATTTAATTGCAAAAGGAAGCAGAACTGCTTTTGGAAAAGACCATGATTTTAAAAACATTACTACTTATTCTGATTTCAAAGAACGAGTAAAAGTCACCGATTATGAAGGTTTAAAACCCTATGTAGAAAGAATTATTGCAGGCGAGGAAGATGTTTTATGGACGGGAAAACCAATTTACTTTGCAAAAACTTCTGGTACAACTTCTGGCGCAAAATACATACCCATCACTAAAGATTCTATGCCAACGCATATAAAAGCAGCAAGAAATGCGTTGCTTTTTTATATTGTAGCAAAAAATGATGCAAGTTTTGTGGATGGAAAAATGATTTTTTTACAAGGAAGCCCAGTTTTACAAGATAAAAACGGAATAAAATTAGGTCGTTTAAGCGGAATTGTAGCGCACTACGTGCCAAAATATTTGCAGAAAAATAGATTGCCAAGTTGGGAAACCAATTGTATTGAAGATTGGGACACAAAAGTAAATGCGGTTGTAGAAGAAACGGTAAACGAAGATATGTCTGTGATTAGCGGAATCCCTTCTTGGGTGCAAATGTATTTGGAAAAACTGATTGAAAAAACAGGAAAACCAATTGTAGAAATTTTCCCGAATTTTAATTTTTTCGTTTATGGAGGTGTGAATTTTGAGCCTTATAAAAATAAGTTCGAAAGTTTAATTGGTAAAAATATTGATTATATTGAATTGTATCCTGCTTCTGAAGGTTTTATTTCTTACCAAGATTCGCAAACAGAAAAAGGAATGTTATTACAGTTAGATTCTGGAATATTTTATGAATTTATTCCTGCTTCAGAATTTTTCGAGGAAAATCCCACAAGAATTTGCTTAAAAGATGTAAAAATCGGCGAAAATTATGTTCTTATTTTAAATACAACAGCGGGACTTTGGGGTTATAATATTGGTGATACTATTGAGTTTACTTCTTTAAAACCATACAGAATAACAGTTACAGGAAGAATTAAACATTTTATTTCTGCCTTTGGCGAACATGTAATTGGTAAGGAAGTAGAAAAAGCATTGAATGATTCTATTTTGGGAACAGACATAAACATTAGCGAATTTACTGTTGCGCCACAAGTAAATCCAGAAAGCGGTTTGCCTTTTCACGAATGGTTTATTGAGTTTGAAAATGAGCCAGAAAATTTAGACGATTTTGCAAAAAAAATTGATGAATTTATGCAAAGTCAAAATATTTATTATGTGGATTTGATAGAAGGTAAAATTTTACGTCCATTAGTAATTAGAAAAGTCAAGAAAGGTGGATTTCATGAATATATGAAATCGATTGGAAAATTTGGTGGACAAAATAAAATTCCGCAACTGTCTGATAATCGAAAAATTGCAGATGTTTTGCAAGATTTTTTAGTTGATTGATGTAAAATTACTTGACATTTTATTGCGTTTTTTAAATTCAATACTATGTTATAAACGTTCAGAATTAAAAAAGGAAAAATTCATCGATCGCGAATAATACTTTACTTTTGAGTGGTAACTGATTCTAATAACGAAGCAACCTACTATCTTTTTAATTTTTTACCAAAACTTTAAGTACATAAAGTCACTACAAATTTGTAGTGACTTTTTTATTTGGTTATCTTGTCGCAATCAAACTAATAGAAAAATGAGATTAAAATTTGGTGTAATTCTTTTTACTTTCGGGTTGTTTTTTGCTTCATGTAAAAAAGAAATTACAATGCAAGAATACATGGTTGGCAATTGGGAAACAAAGTATATCAATCTAAATATGCCAACGTATCACAAATCAGATTCACTGTATGTTTTAGAAGACGATTTTACAAAATCAGATGCAATTTTGGCACAATCTAATTACAAAAAAGACAGCACGTTTTCTGCTTGGTATTTAACGCCAAAGAAGGAAAAAACAACAATGACAGACGGTAAATGGTTTATTAAAAACGATTCTTTATATATTGAATTTACGGTGAATAATGTTACCACAAAAGCCGCTTATTTTGTTGAAAAAACAGCAGATGGTTTTCAAGGGAAAAGCTTAAGTGATTGGGACAAAGATGGTGAAAAAGACGATTTTTTAGTAATGAAGGCAAAACGAATTAATCTTACAGAATAAGTGTTGGGAATAAAAAACATATCGTTAAGAATACGGATTTTTCTTTCCATGATTTTGCTGGTTTTATTAGCATCAGTATTAATTTTGGGCGTAACTATTTATCAATATGACGAGCAAAATGACGACTATAATGTGCAGCGTTTGGGTAGAAAAGAAGAATCTACATTAAGAAGTATAGAAATTGAGCTAAAACAAACTTCATATCCTGTAAATACACAAAATTTAGCGTTAATTTTTCAAGAGCATATTTATGAAATCGCATCCATACATAGTTTACATATTTCCATTTATAGTTTAGATGGTAAACTTTTAAAAACATCTATAGAAAATGCCTTCGAAAAAACAGATGAAACGCCACTTGATAACAAAACAGTATCAGAATTAGCAAACAATTCCAATCAAAGAATATTAAAGACTAGAGTAGAAGATGGCGTAAGTTATCAATCTTCTTATAGTTATATTACAGACGCAAAATTTAAAAGAATTGGTATTTTACAACTCCAATTTACGCAAGATAATACTGAAGTTGAATATGAATTAAAAGAATTTTTAATTCGGTTAAGTGTCGTTTATGCTTTTATGTTGCTTTTGGCAATTGTTTTAGCCTATTTTTTATCGAGTTATATTACGCGCTCCATAAAAAGTATTGCTGATAAGATGAAAGAAACTCGTTTAAATAAACGGAATGAAAAAATAATCTTAAACAGTGCAAGTATTGAGATTGATACGCTGGTAGATTCGTACAATAAAATGATTGACGAATTAGAAGAAAGTGCTGTTAAATTAGCACAAAGTGAACGCGAACAAGCGTGGCGAGAAATGGCAAAACAAGTGGCGCACGAAATTAAAAATCCTTTAACACCAATGCGTTTAACGGTACAAAGTTTTGAGCGTAAATTTGATATTGAAGATCCGGATATTAAGATTAAATTAAAAGAATATAGTGAGACTTTAATTCAGCAAATAGATGTGATGAGTTCTATTGCATCTGCATTTTCTGATTTTGCTAAAATGCCGACTCAAAAAAGGGAAAAATTAGAAGTGGTAAGCGTTGTTAAATTGGCAATTGAAATATTTAATGAGAAATTTATTCATTTTATATCCAAAGAAAAAGAAATTGATGCCAATTTAGATAAAACTCAACTAATTAGAATTGTAACCAATCTGGTTAAAAATGCAAGTCAGGCAGTTAAGCAAGAAGAGAACCCGCTTATTGAAGTAATTGTTTCATCAGAAAATGAAAATGTAAAAATTGTTATTTCAGACAATGGAAAAGGAATTTCTAAAGAGGTTGAAGATTTGATTTTTAAACATAAATTCACGACAAAATCAAGTGGAATGGGGTTAGGATTGGGAATTATAAAAAATATAATTGAAGCATATAATGGAACTATTACATTCAAATCTAAAGAAGGAATTGGAACCGTATTTACAGTAATTTTACCTAAAAAATAAGCAAACGGAGTACAAGTTTTTTAAATGAATTAATTATTTGCATTTTAATACTTCTTAAAGTGATTTCAAGATAATTATTTTAAAATCATTATATTTGTACCAAATTGGTACTCAAAAATAGAATTTATGTTAGTGATAAGTAGCAGAGAGTTTAGGCAAAATCAAAAAGAATACTTTGAAAGAGTTGACAATGGAGAACAAATAATTGTTCAAAGAGGAAAAGATAAATCTTATGCATTAACCCCTGTGAGTGAAAGCGACATGTATTTTAATGTAAAAATGTTTGAACGAATTCAAAAAAGTGTTTTAGAAGTTACAAACGGAGAAACAAAAGAAATTTCTACAGTTAAAGAAATAAGTGAATTACTGGGTTTATGAGTTACTTATTAGAGTTTTCTAAAACAGCTTTAGAAGATATAGAGCAGCATAAAAAGATAGGAGATAAACCAACATTAAAAAAGATACAGAAATTATTGATTGAGTTAATGGAGCATCCAACAACGGGAACAGGACAGCCGGAAATGTTGAAGCACAATTTAAAAGGATTATACTCAAGAAGAATTAATCAAAATCACCGACTAGTTTATTCAATAAAAGCAGAAATAGTTACGGTCTATATATTAAGTGCACATTCACATTATGGGGAGAAGTAATAAACGTACACTCATAATAAAATAATAATTAGTGGCTAAAGCAAAATGCTTTAGTTTTCGGAATAAATGTTTTAATCAAATACCTATGAATTTCAAAAACATAATAGTTTCAGATGAAAATGGATTGGCAACAATTACCATTAATAGACCCAATAAGCTAAATGCTTTAAACAAACAAACCATTGAAGAATTAAGTGGTGCTTTTGAAGATTTAGAAGAAGATAAAACTATAAAAGTCATTATACTTACTGGAAGTGGTGAAAAAGCTTTTGTTGCTGGAGCAGATATTTCTGAATTTGCAGATTTTTCTGTAGATGAAGGTGGAAAATTAGCTAGACAGGGACAAAAGATGTTGTTTAATTTAATCGAAAATTTATCAACTCCGGTGATTGCTGCAATTAATGGTTTTGCACTTGGTGGCGGTTTAGAACTAGCGATGGCGTGCCATTTTAGAATTGCATCAACCAACGCAAAAATGGGTTTACCAGAAGTTTCTTTGGGTGTGATTCCTGGTTATGGAGGCACACAACGTTTGCCGCAATTGGTTGGTAAAGGAAAAGCAATGGAAATGATATTAACTGCAGCAATGATTTCTGCGGATGATGCAAAAACATGCGGATTGGTAAATTATGTTGTGGAACAAGAAGAATTATTAGGTTTGGCAGAAAAATTAGCGGGCAAAATGATGCGAAATTCTTCGCTTGCAATTAGTGCTGCAATCAGAGCTGTAAATGCAAATTTTGAAGATGGCGTAAATGGATTCGACGTAGAAATAGAAGAATTTGGAGACTGTTTTGGAACAGAAGATTTTAAAGAAGGAACAACTGCTTTTTTAGAAAAAAGAAAGGCTAATTTTTCAGGCAATTAGGTGCGTTTTTATAAAAAAATAAACCCCAAATAAATTCTAATTATTTGGGGGTTTTATTGAGTTTTAAAAAATTAACTATTCATAATATCTTCAATTTCATCCGCTTCAATTGGTATATTTCCCATTAAATTAAACGGTTCTCCTTTTTCTTGAATCACAACATCATCTTCTAAACGAATTCCGAAACCTTCTTTAGGAATATAAATCCCAGGTTCAACGGTAAACACATTATTTGCTTGCATTGGCTCGTGTAACAATCCATAATCATGCGTGTCTAAACCAATATGATGACTTGTTCCATGCATAAAATATTTCTTATAAGCAGGCCAGTTTTTATCTTCATTCTGAACATCAGCTTTGTCTAATAAACCTAATTTTAATAATTCTGATGTCATTAAATCGCCAACTTCAATATGATATTCCTTCCACATTGCACCAGGAACTAATAATTTTGTCGCTTCTTTTTTAACGTGATTTACGGCGTTGTAAACTTCTTTTTGTCGCTTGGTAAATTTACCCGAAACAGGAACCGTTCTAGATAAATCACTTTTATAATTTGCATATTCTGCAGCAACATCAAACAAAATTAAATCGCCTGCTTTACATTCTTGATTATTCTCAATATAATGCAATACGTTTGCGTTGTTTCCTGCAGCAATAATTGGCGTATAAGCAAAACCTTTAGATCTGTTTCTTATAAATTCATGTAATAATTCTGCTTCAATTTCATACTCCCAAACGCCAGGTTTAATAAAATCTAAAATTCTTCGGAACCCTTTTTCGGTAATATCACTTGCTTGTTGCATCAAATCCAATTCAATCTGGTCTTTTACAGAACGCAAACGTTGTAAAATTGGATTACTTTTTGCAACAGAATGTGCAGGGTATTTCGCTAATAATGTCTTTGTAAAACGATCTTCACGAGTTTCGGTTTCTACATTTGCTCGGTAATGTTCGTTCGTGTTGATGTAAAAAGTATCACACTGCGTAGAGAGTTCAAATAGTATTTTTTCTAAATCTTGCAACCAATAAACCGTTTTAATTCCAGTGGTTTCTAGTGCTGCTTTTTTAGTCAGTTTTTCACCTTCCCAAACAGCGATATGTGCATTTGTTTCTTTTAGGAATAAAATTTCTCTATGATTTTCATTTGGGCAATCAGGGAACAAAATCAACACACTTTCTTCTTGATCAACACCACTTAAATAAAAAATATCTCTGTGTTGCTCAAAAGGCATTGTGCTGTCTGCACTAATCGGGTAAATATCGTTAGAATTAAAAACCGCCAAACTATTCGGTTTCATTGCAGAAGCAAAGTTTTTACGATTTTTTATAAATAATTTGGAGTCTATTTTATGATACTTCATTTTAGAATTTTTTAATGAAAAACAAAGGTAAGAATTTTCTAGCAAGGGCTATGTGCTGAATTTGATTCAGTATCTTAACCGTGTTATGTTTAAATCTCAAACTATTATTTTGGGCGCCTGCCTGCTGCAGGCAGGTTCGGGCGGGCTTTCCATTATACCTGCAGGCAGGCAGGTCTTTTTGCCTGAAAAAGGCAAAAAGGATGTCATTTCTCCCGAAGTTTCGGGATCTAACGCAAATTCAGTTCGCTTTAAACATTTTGGAAGAATTTAAAAACACAAAAAAATCCTACAAGGTTTCAAAAACCTTGTAGGATAATAAAATCCGTGAATTCGCAACAACTTTGCACACGGTAATCCGTGAAAATCTGTGTAATCCGTGTCTAAATATGCTGTCTAATAATTTTTCTTTTTTGGTGTCCCAGTTCTTCCACGTCCAGTTGGTGCAGCAGGTTTATTTCCTTTAAAATGAGGTTTCCTTTTTTGTTTATCTCCACCAGAAGAATTTGGTTTTTTCTTACCGAAAGAACCTTTACTTTGTGAGGCCGCCCTTTTTGGTCCAGCAGTATCTTTAGGTTCGTAACCTTCTAAAACTGCCGTTTCTAATTTCTGATTTAAGATTTTTTCAATCTCTCTTTGGTATTCAGTTTCTTCACTACAAACTAAAGAAATTGCTTCTCCACTTGCGCCTGCTCTACCTGTTCTTCCAATTCTATGAACGTAATCTTCGGGCACATTTGGCAATTCGTAATTAATAACATGAGGTAATAACGGAATATCCAAACCACGAGCTGCAATATCTGTAGCAACTAAAACACGAATGGTATTGTCTTTAAAATGTGCCAGCGCTTTTGTTCTTGCACCTTGACTTTTATTTCCGTGAATTGCAGCTGCAGAAATTTTAGAACCAATTAAACTTTTAGTCAGTTTATTAGCACCGTGTTTTGTTCTGGTAAAAATTAAAACTTGACTCCAATTTCCATCTTTAATTAGATTAGTAACTAACTCTGTTTTTTTACCTTTATCAACTCTGTACACTTTTTGTTCCACCATATCTGCCGTCGCGTTTTGTGGAGCAGCTTCTACAGAAACAGGATTTCTTAAAATTCCGCTAGCGAGTTTTTTAATATCATTAGAAAAAGTAGCAGAAAACATCAAATTTTGACGCTTTTCTGGCATAAAACTAATAATTTTGTTGATATCGCGCACAAAACCCATATCTAACATTCTATCGGCTTCATCTAAAATCAAGATATCAACTCGTTTAAAAGAAACGGCATTTTGATTGTGTAAATCCAATAATCTTCCAGGAGTTGCTACTAAAATGTCTACACCTTGTTTTAATGTTCTTATTTGGCTTGCCGCTTTTACACCACCAAAAACTACGGTAGATCTAATGTCTAAATATTTACTATATTCTCTAACATTTTCATAAACTTGGGCAGCTAATTCTCTGGTTGGTGTTAATACCAAAGCACGTAAAGGCCTAAACTTTGGATGTTTAGTTTCTGCTAAAATCTGTAAAACGGGCAATGTAAATCCTGCTGTTTTTCCAGTTCCTGTTTGGGCAGAAGCTAAAATATCTTTTCCTTGTAATATATGTGGAATTGCTTTTTCTTGTATTGGAGATGGTGTTGTGTATCCTTTTTCTGCGACAGCTTTCAGTAAAGCGTCTGATAATCCTAATGATTTAAATGACATAAAATATATTTACGAAACGATCTTTATTCAGTCATTTCAACAGGCAAAGATACGTTGATTTATATTTATAAATGTTAGACACGAATTTCACTAATTTTTAAAACAAGGAAAATCATTTATTCCTGTTAACTAGTAATTTTTGTGTCATATAATAGTATTTTATTTGTTAATATTTGTTAATATTTTTTGAAATTGATGCAACAAGTAGTATTTTCAACCATTCAAATTCAAATGAACTTCTAATGAAAACATTTTTTCAATTTTCAGTATTTCTTTTATCGATTTCCATTTTTGGTCAACAGCCACCAACGCCACCAACGCCAGCAAATGCCTTTCAACAAGGTTTGGAGCAAAAAGCAAACATGACTAAAAATTCTATGGTTAAAAATGTAGAATTTAAAAGTATTGGGCCAACAGTAATGAGTGGTCGTGTTGCAGATGTTGATGTAAATCCAGATAATCCAACAGAATTTTATGTAGGTTACGCCTCTGGCGGATTGTGGTATACCAACAACAACGGCACAACTTTAACCCCAGTTTTAGACAATTCGCCAACACAAAACATTGGTGATATTGCGGTAGATTGGAAAACAGGAACACTTTGGGTTGGAACTGGAGAAAAAAATTCGTCGCGTTCTTCTTATGCGGGAATCGGAGTTTTAAAATCTACGGACAAAGGAAAAACATGGGTAAATGTTGGTTTAATAGATTCGCATCATGTAAGCCGAATTATTATCAACCCAAATAATGCTGATGAAGTTTTAGTTGCTGCAATTGGGCATTTGTATTCGCCAAACAACCAACGTGGAATTTTCAAAACTACAGATGGTGGAAAAACGTGGTCAAATCCACTTTTTATCGATGAAAATACAGGAGTAATCGATATTGAAGCGGCACCAGAAAATTTTAATGTAATCTATGCGGCTTCTTGGGAAAGAGAACGTAAAGCATGGAATTTTGATGGCGACGGTAAAAATTCGGCAATTTATAAAAGTATAGATGCGGGTAATTCTTGGACAAAAATTTCATCAACTAATGGTTTTCCAGAAGGCGACGGAGTTGGGAGAATCGGTTTGGCGGTTTTTAATGAAAACACGGTTTATGCGTTATTGGACAATCAATTTAGAAGAGCGCCAAAAGATAAAAAAATAGCTTCTTATAATTTATCAAAAGAGCAATTTAGAAATTTGACAACTGCAGAAGTTTTAGCAATGCGAACTAAAACGTTAGATAATTACTTAAAAATACATGGTTTTCGAGAGAAGTTTAGAGCAGAAAATGTAAAACAGATTTTAAGACCTGGCGGTATGAAGCCAAAAGAATTGATGGCTTTTTTAGAGGATGAGTTAGCAGTAACTTTTGAAGAACCAGTAATTGGTGCAGAAGTCTATAAAACTACAAATGGAGGAAAATCTTGGAAAAAAACGCACGATAATTATTTAGATGGAGTTTATAATTCTTACGGATATTATTTTGGTGAAATTAGAGTGGATTTGCAAGATGAAAACGGAATTTATGTGATGGGTGTTCCAATTATAAAATCCAAAGATGGTGGTAAAACATTTACTTCTATTAATAAAGAGAATGTACACGTAGATCATCAAGCATTATGGGTAAACCCTAAAAAAAGTGGACATTTAATTAATGGAAATGACGGTGGTTTAAATATTTCTTACGATGATGGAGAAAGCTGGATTAAATTAAATAACCTTGCTGTTGGTCAATTTTACTCGGTTTATGCAGACAATCAGAAAAATTATAATGTATACGGAGGCTTGCAAGATAACGGCGTTTGGTTTGGAGCAAACAATGCAAAAATGGATAAAGGTTGGCATCAATCTGGTGAAAATCCTTTTAAATCGATTATGGGCGGCGATGGAATGCAAGTTCAGGTTGATGATAGAAACCCGAATATCGTGTATACAGGTTTTCAATTTGGGAATTATTACCGAATAAATTTAGAAACGGAAGACAGAAAATACATTCAGCCAAAACCACAAAAAGACGAAAAACCATATCGTTTTAATTGGCAAACACCAATTCATTTGTCGAAACACAATCAAGATATTTTATACTTTGGAAGTAATAAATTACATCGTTCTTTAAACCAAGGAGATGATTGGACAGAAATTTCAGATGATTTAACAAACGGAGGAAAAGAAGGAAATGTAGCGTATGGAACTTTATCTTCAATTGATGAAAGTGCGTTTCAATTTGGATTATTATACACGGGTTCTGATGATGGATTGGTACAAATTTCAAAAAATGGAGGAGGTAGTTGGACAAACATTTCTAATTCACTTCCAAGTGATTTGTGGGTTTCTCGTGTAATTGCATCAAAACATAACAAAGAGCGTGTTTATGTAACATTAAATGGCTATCGTTTTGACGATTTCACACCTTATGTCTACGCATCAAATGATTACGGACAAACTTGGATAAATATTGGTGAATCTTTACCAAAAGCTGCTGTGAATGTGATTCGTGAAGATCCAGAAAATGAAAATGTGCTGTATTTAGGAACAGATAATGGATTGTATGTTTCTATAAATCAAGGTAAATCTTGGGAAGTTTTTGGGAGTAGTTTGCCAAATGTAGCGGTTCATGATTTGGTGATTCAACCAACTGCAAAAGAAATGATTGTGGGAACGCACGGTAGAAGTTTGTACAAAGCAGACATTTCTAAAATTCAACAACTTAATGATTCTATTTTAGCGACATCAACAAGTATTTTTAAAGCAGAAGATATTAGAGAAAGTAACTATTGGGGAAAAGCGTGGAGTCAATGGTCAGAAACAAATGTTCCAGAATTGGCAATTCCGTTTTACGCAAATGCGGATAAAAAAGTTACAATCGATATTTATGCTGATGATACTAAATCAAGTTCAGCACAAAGTATAAAAATAAATTCAATAAATGTTGATGCAAACAAAGGATTAAACACTGCAATTTATGATGTTTCGTTTTCTAAAAGTGGCAAAAAGGCATTTGAAAGAGCAAATAAAAAAGTAACTATCGAAAAAGCAGAAAATGGTATTTATTATTTGCCAAAAGGAAAATATGTTGCTAAAATTGGTGATTCGAAGAGCGGGTTTGAAGTAAAATAAAAAACAATTAATATTTTTATAATCCAGAAAGGGTTTCAAACCCTTTCTGGGATAAGTAAATAATGTAGTGAATATTAAAATTTGTAAGTTTAAGTAATAACTGCAACAACTAAATTGAAAATAAATTAATTAGTATTCTTAAGATTATGGATAAAAAGTAACTCTTAAATTTACAGAAAAATACTAAAATGAACACATTTTCTCATATCAACAAAAAGGGAAATCCAAAAATGGTAAACGTTTCTGATAAGAAAATTACCAAAAGAACGGCAATTGCAAAAGCAACGATGTTTTTGGGTAAAGAAATTATTGCCTTATTTGAAAATGACGAATTGCAAACTAAAAAAGGACCTGTTTTTCAAACGGCAATTATTGCAGGAATTCAAGGTGTAAAAAAAACAGCTGAATTAATACCAATGTGTCATCTTTTATTGATCAGCGGAATTGAAATCGACATAAGAATTATTGATAAAGAAAATATAGAAGTTTTCTGTGAAGTTAGTATTGAAGGAAAAACTGGCGTAGAAATGGAAGCACTAACTGGCGTAAATATTGCTTGTTTAACCATATATGATATGTGTAAAAGTGTCTCTCAAAGAATGGTGATTAAAGAAGTAAAATTGTTAGAAAAAACAGGTGGAAAATCTGATATTAAAATTCCATCTTAATCTTCCCAAAAGGAATAAATACTCTTGCGTCCTTTCCTTTAAAAAGCATAAAATGAAAAAACACCAAAAACACACCAATTTAGAAAAACGAGATAATGATAATTTCGCACCAAATGAAATTGCTATTTTAGGCACAAATTGTACTATTATTTCTGATTTAGTTCACACTATTTCTCAAAGACTATTCAATTATAAATTAGGCTATTTTGATGCTTCTCATGAAAAGAATTTTAAAGAAAATAGACTCTCTGAATTTACGTTTCATCAACAAGGAAACCTGCAAATTTCTACTTCTGGAAATGTAAACACATACGAACAACGAATTCAGTTTTCACAATTTGATTATTTATTTATCAATGGAAATCATTATCAAGGAGCAAAACAGATTCTTATTTTAGACGAAGAAAAGGAAGCTTCCGTATTGAAAAGATTGGATCACTTAGAAAATATTCAGTTTGTAATTAAATTAAAAAAAGAGACCAAATTTTTTGATTTTTTAGTGGAGAAATATCCTAAAATTAAAAATTTAATTTGCTATACAGTAGATGAAATTGAAAATATTTCGCTTCATATAGAAAACTTAATTAAAGAAAAAATTGCGCCAATTAAAGGATTGATTTTAGTTGGCGGAAAAAGTACACGAATGGGTTTTGATAAATCGATTTTAGATTATCATGGAAAACCGCAAAAACAATTTGCTGCCGGTTTATTGGAAAACAATAATTTAGAAACATTTTATTCAGTTAGAGATTTCTCGATTTCTCTCGAAATGATAAGCAAAGACGAAAACGTTACCTTGAGCGCAGTCGAAAGATCTCAAAATCTAAAAGAAATTCCAGATGCTTTTCTAAATTTAGGTCCATTTGGCGGCATTTGTTCCGCGTTTCAAAAAGATCCAAATTCGGCTTGGTTGGTTTTGGCAACGGATGTTCCTTTTGTAAATGACGAGATTATTCAATTGTTGTTGCAAAATAGAAATCCGAGTAAAGTTGCTACAGCAATAAAAGGGAAAAACAAGGATTTTCCAGAACCATTAATTACTATTTACGAGCCAAAAGCATATTCGATTTTATTACAGTATCTGGCACAAGGCTATTCCTGTCCGCGCAAAATGTTGATTAATTCTGATGTTGAAATTATTGAAGTTGATGATGACTTTATTAGAAACATCAACACACAAGAAGAGTTTGAACGTGCTAAAAATGAGTTAGATAATTAATTAGCTAATCTATTTTCGATACAATTTTAATAAAAAATTGGAATTATCATTATTTTTACTTTAATTAATAACCTTGGTTTTTAAGTTTAATTTACATTTAGAGCTTAAATTTCTATTTGACGATCTATTTGTTGATCTAAAGAAATAAAAGTTTCAGTTCTAGAAACTCCTTTTATTCGCTGAATGTCTTTATTTAAAAGATGCATTAAATCTTCATTATTTTTACATAATATTTTTGTAAAAATAGCATAATTACCCGTTGTATAATGACTCTCTACTACCTCCGGAATTTCTTTTAATCGTTTTATTGCTGACGAATAAATACTCGCAGATTCTAAAAATATACCCACAAAAGCAGTTGTTGTGTAACCTAAAGCTTTGGGATTTAATATCAAACGTGAACCTTCAATTAAGCCAGATTCTTCTAACTTTCGAAGACGTTGATGAATAGCCGCACCAGAAATACCTACTTCTCTAGCAATACTCAAAATAGGAGTTCTAGCATCTAAAACTAATCTTTTAATGATAATTTTATCAATTCCGTCTATTTTTAGTTTCTTTTCCATCAAGTTTCAATTTATAATACAAACGTAAAAAAAATATGGAATATCTAACGATATTCCATATTTATATTTTAAAAAATAAGTTTTAAAGCTTAATAAGGTTGCAATACAAAATCTTCCATGAATTTTGTAGTATAATTTCCAGAAACATAATCTGGATGATCCATTAATTGCCTATGAAAAGGAATTGTAGTTTTAACACCTTCAATAACAAATTCATCTAAAGCACGTTTCATTTTATTAATTGCTTCTTCTCTGGTTTGAGCAGTAACAATTAATTTTGCAATCATAGAATCGTAATTTGGCGGAATCATATAACCTGCATAAACATGTGTATCTATTCGAATTCCGTGGCCTCCTGGCGCATGAAAAGTAACAATTTTACCTGGGCAAGGTCTAAAATTATTTGCAGGATCTTCTGCATTAATTCTACATTCTATCGAGTGCATTTTAGGAAAATAATTTTTTCCTGAAATTGGAACTCCTGCTGCAACTAAAATTTGCTCTCGAATTAAATCGTAATCAATTACTTCTTCAGTAATTGGATGTTCAACCTGAATTCTAGTATTCATTTCCATGAAGTAGAAGTTCCTGTTTTTATCAACCAAAAATTCTACAGTTCCAGCACCTTCATATTGTATGTACTCTGCTGCTTTTACAGCAGCATTACCCATTTTATCTCTTAATTCATCTGTCATAAAAGGAGAAGGAGTTTCCTCGGTCAATTTTTGATGACGACGTTGAACAGAGCAATCTCTTTCTGATAAATGACACGCTTTTCCGAAAGAATCACCAATAATCTGAATTTCAATATGTCTTGGTTCTTCAATCAACTTCTCTAAATACATTCCGTCATTTCCAAAAGCAGCTTTTGCTTCTTGTCTGGCAGAATCCCAAGCATCTTTTAGTTTTTCTTCTTTATAAACAGCGCGCATTCCTTTTCCACCACCACCAGCAGTTGCCTTTAGCATCACAGGATAACCAGCTTCTTTTGCTAATTTTTCACATTCAGCAAAATCTTTCATAATTCCTTCAGAACCAGGAATACAAGGTACTCCAGCAGCAATCATAGTTGATTTTGCAGAAGCTTTGTCGCCCATTTTATCAATCATTTCACCAGTTGCACCAATGAATTTAATTTCATGCTCTTCACACAATCTAGAAAATTTTGCATTTTCTGATAAAAAACCATAGCCAGGGTGAATTGCATCCGCATTTGTAATTTCTGCTGCAGCAATTATGTTTGACATTTTTAAATAAGATTCGCTACTTGCAGGAGGTCCAATACAAACAGCTTCATCCGCAAAGCGAACGTGTAAGCTTTCTGCATCTGCAGTGGAGTAAACAGCAACTGTTTTGATTCCCATTTCTTTACAAGTTCTAATAACGCGCAAAGCAATTTCGCCTCTATTGGCAATTAATATTTTTTTAAACATCTTTTAAAATTTAGAATGATTAAATAATTGGATTGTTTGATTATTTAGAGACTAAAACTTCTAAATATCTAGAAATCTAACGATCTAAAATTAAGATGGATCTACTAAAAATAAAGGTTGATCATATTCTACAGGAGAAGAATCATCCACTAATACTTTAACAATTTTACCAGAAATTTCTGATTCTATTTCGTTAAATAATTTCATTGCTTCAATAATACAAACGGGATCACCAACTTTAATTTCATCACCAACTTCAATAAAATTTGGTTTGTCTGGAGAAGATTTTCTATATAAAGTACCAATAATTGGCGATTTTATAGTAATGTATTTGCTTTCTTCTTTTGGTACTTCTATTGCATTATTCCCCGCTACTTCGCTTGTTAAAGGCGCAACTGGTGCAGCTTGCATTTGAGGCATGCCCATTGGCGCAGTTTGTACATAAGTGGTTTCTGTTTTGTCTGAACCTGTTTTAATGGTGATTTTTACATCTTCCATTTCTAACTTTACTTCGCTTGCGCCAGATTTAGCAACAAACTTAATAAGGTTTTGAATTTCTTTAATATCCATATTCTCGGTTTATTTAGTTGTTTGAATTTTTATGAATTATATGCCCATTTCAAGTAAATAGCTCCCCATGTGAAACCACCACCAAATGCCGCAAAAATTAAATTGTCTCCTTTTTTGAGTTGTTTTTCATAATCTGCAAGTAGTAAAGGTAAAGTTGCGGATGTTGTATTTCCGTATTTATCAATATTCATCATCACTTTTTCTGGTTCTACACCAACTCTATTTGCAGTAGCTTCAATGATTCTTTTATTCGCTTGATGCGGAACTAACCACTGAATATCGTCTTTTGTTAAATTATTTCTGGTCAACATTTTTTCTGATACGTCAGCCATATTTGAAACAGCATATTTAAAAACTGTTTTACCTTCTTGATAAACGTAATGTTGATTATTCTTTACTGTTTCTTCTGATGCAGGCAAAATAGAGCCGCCAGCTTCAATCCGTAAAAAATCTCTACCAACGCCGTCACTTCTTAAGTATTCATCTTGTAAACCTAAACCTTCTTCGTTTGGCTCAAATATTGCAGCTCCTGCGCCATCGCCAAAAATAATACAAGTAGCTCTGTCTGTATAATCTATTATAGAAGACATTTTATCTGCGCCTATAACTAGTACTTTTTTATACCTACCAGATTCAATATAACTCGCAGCTGTAGACATGCCGTATAAAAAGCTAGAACATGCCGCTTGTAAATCATAAGAAAAAGCATTTACAGCGCCAATTTCTGATGCTACATAAGCAGCAGTTGATGCTACAGGTAAATCTGGTGTTGCAGTTGCAACAATAACCAAATCTATTTCTGCCGGATTTATTTTAGATTTAGAAAGTAAATCTTCTGCGGCTCTAATCGCCATAAAAGAAGTACCTGCATTTTTTTCTTTTAAAATTCTACGCTCTTTAATTCCTGTTCTTGATGTGATCCATTCGTCATTGGTATCAACATACTTTTCTAACTCTTTGTTGGTTAAAATATATTCAGGAACATATTTACCTACTGCTGAAATTGCTGCAGTTATTTTTGTCATAATAGTTTTCCTTTTTTAAAAAGGTTGTGATTTTTTCTTGAAAGTAATTATCAAAGAAATGAAATTTATTTTAATTTTTCCATAAAATTGAGTAAAAAACAATACTTATTTGCCTTAAAACACAAAAAAACCCTCATTTTTGAGGGTTTTTGAAGTTTTAAATAGTTAAAGTATTAAGCTTCTGCACCAGCAGATTCTAAAACAACTTGACCTCTATAATATAATTTTCCTTCATGCCAGTGAGCTCTGTGGTACAAATGTGCTTCTCCAGTTGTTGGATCTGTAGCTATTTGAGGAACAGAAGCTTTGTAATGTGTTCTCCTTTTATCTCTTCTAGTTTTAGATATTTTTCTCTTTGGATGTGCCATTTTATTTCTTTTTTTCTGTTATTAAATTCTTTAATTTATCCCATCTAGGATCTGCATTATCTGCAGTTTTCTCTTCTGTTATTTCTAATTCTTTGAGCTTTTTTGTTGCTTCTGTTTCTAATGTTCCATCCTTTACTTGAGGATGAACTCTTCTTGAAGGAACTGCCAATACAATCATTTCATAAATGTATTGTGAAACATCAACTTCAAAAGCATTATAAGGAAGTATTAAAACTTCTTCATTTTCATCATTAAATTCTTCACCATATTTTACCAATAAAGGTAAATTTGTGTTTATTTTTTGATTGTAAGGCTCTAAAGAAACGTCACAAAGAACGTTTACAAAACCTTTTGCTTTAAAATTAAGCTTTAAAAAAGTGCTTTTTTTCTCAATAGCTATACTAATTTTAACGTCAGCATTATTAAACTCTTCATACTTAAAAGCTTCAAAGAACGTGTTGTCAATTTGATATTCGAATGCATGATTTCCTTCTTTTAATCCTACAAATGGTATGCTGAATTTTTTTAAATCTTTCATCATCAATCTATAATTGAGCGTGCAAAGATATAAAAATGTTTTTGATTTTCGTTTTTTAGTGATAAAAAAAATGTATTCTTTTTTTATCTTACTTTTAAAGGGTTTTCTGTTAGTTCTAAATATTCCTTTCTTGTTTTGAATATTTGCAAACCAGTAAACAAAGCTTCTCTAAAAGAGTCTTCATTTGCGGTTCCTTTTCCTGCAATTTCGAATGCTGTTCCGTGATCTGGAGATGTTCTTATTTCTGATAAACCTGCGGTGAAATTAACGCCTTTTCCGAAAGATAATGCTTTAAATGGTGCTAGACCTTGATCGTGATACATGGCTAAAACACCATCGAACTGGTTGTATGCTTTTGATCCGAAGAAACCATCCGCAGCATAAGGACCAAAAACCAAATAGCCATTATTTTGAATTTCCTTAATAGTAGGAATAATCATGTTGTCTTCTTCTGTGCCAATAATTCCTTTGTCTCCATTATGTGGATTCAATCCTAGAACAGCAATTTTTGGTTTGTTAATACAAAAATCTTTCTTTAAAGACTCGTGCATTAACATCACTTTCTTTTTAATTAATTCTGGAGTAATTGTTTCTGCAACTTTAGAAACTGGAATATGTCCAGTTATTAATCCCATTTTTAATTCATCTGTCATTAAAATCATTAAACTTTCTCCTTCTAATCTGTCCTGTAGAAATTCTGTATGACCTGGAAAATTAAATGTTTCAGATTGTATGGTTTCTTTGCTGATTGGTGCTGTGACTAAAAGATCTATTTTTTTATCCTTTAGATGATTTACGGCTTCTTCTAAAGATTTTGCAGCATATTCACCACCAATTTTTGTTGCTTCACCCAATTGAATAGTAACATCTTCTTTCCAAATATTTAACAAGTTAATTTTATTATGAGCAACTTGAGTTATGGAGTTAATTCCGTGAATTGGAACTTCAGAATTTATTGCTTTTTTATGGAAGGAAATTACTTTTGTTGCACCAAATAGAACAGGTGTACAAAATTCTAACATTCTTTTGTCTTCAAAAGTTTTTAAAATTACTTCAATTCCAATTCCGTTTAAATCTCCAATTGAAATTCCTACGATTATTTTATCTGACTTTTCCATATAAATTGCTGTAATAGTTCTATTTTTGAACAACACAAAAGTAGTTAAAATTTAGAGATATGTTTACAGGAATTATAGAAACCCTTGGTAATGTTACCAATATAACCAAAGAAAAAGGAAATGTAAACCTTACTATAAAAAGTGAATTTACGCATGAGTTAAAAGTAGACCAAAGTGTTGCGCATAATGGGGTTTGCTTAACCGTTGTTTCTATTAAAAATGATGAATATACAGTTACCGCAATTCAAGAAACATTAACAAAAACTACTATTGGGAATTTACAAATAGGAAAAAAAATAAATTTAGAAAGAGGAATGAAATTAGGCGACAGATTAGATGGCCATATTGTACAGGGTCATGTTGATGAAACTGGTATTTGTATCGATAAAAGAGATGAAAATGGAAGTACGGTTTTTACTTTTTCTTACAATTCTGATAAAAATAACATGACTATAGAAAAAGGGTCAATAACTATAAACGGAGTGAGTTTGACTATATTTAATTCAGAAAAAAATCAATTTAGTGTCGCTATTATTCCTTACACGCAACAAAACACAACATTTAAAAATCTTGAGAAGGGTGATGTTGTAAATCTTGAATTTGATGTTATTGGTAAATATGTTGCTAGATTAACAAATCTATAAACTATTTTTTAAGTTTAGCAATTCCGTAAGCCACAACAGAAAGAATTAAAAAAACAATACTCCATCAAGAGGTAATCCTAAGGTGGATGTATTTGGCTAAAAGCATTACCCTAAATAATTAGGGCTATAAAAACCGTTAAAGTTCTGTTTTTTTATTTTTTAACATTGTTGTCCGATTAAAACTATTTACTGAAACTAGTTCAGCACAAGTCAATTTCATTAACATCAATAAATAATAAAGCTTAATACCAATTTAGTTTTATAGTGACGTGCAAATAAATTGAATTATTTTTTGATTAATTGAAATGAAAAATAATTAGCATAGCATCGTTACGGTCATTATTTTTAATGAAAAGTAATTGAAAAAGAAACGATTTATTACGGCATTATAAGGCTAATTTGGTATAACATCCTTTTTAAATGTTAGCTTGAATTTGGAGTTCACTTTTAAAATACAAATAAATGTAATTTCTATTTTAAAACAGCTCTGTTTTTTAAATAGTTAGAATCAAGTCTTGTTTCCCTGCCTGTCGGCAGGTTGATTCTAAAAGTGAAACGGTCTTGAATTTTTTGTTGGATAACAATGATTTTTTAAAGTTATTATGCGTTTTTTAATCGATGAATAACGCTTTAATGTCGACAAATTTTTCTTTTTTTAATCTGTATGAAAACTTAAATAGTATAAAACTTACGAGCTGATTTTTGTCATAGGTTAATTAGTAATTTCTTTCTAAATTAGCATTTTGTACTAGTATTAAAAATAAATATATTTTAACACAAGTTGGTTGCAATTTAGTCACTATTGTTATTTATCTATTATCTAAAATTTAACTTATGAAAAAAAATATTCTCTTACCTACAGACTTCTCAGAAAATGCTTGGAGTGCAACACTTTATGCGTTAGATTTATTTTCTCAAAAATCATGCACTTTTTACTTTTCGCATACATGGACTTTTTTAAACACAGGATCTAGAACGTATATTACTTCCAGTTATATTAATGAACTTAAAGACGATTCGAAACGAAAATTAAATGAGTTAAAAAATCGTGCTGAAGCGTTGAGCATAAATACAGATTATAAATTTGAAATAATTTTTGATACAGATTCACTTCTCAACTCTATCCAAGATTCAATTAAAAAATATAAAATAGACATGGTTGTTATGGGAACTAAAGGAGCTACAGGCGCTAAAGAGTTTCTTTTTGGAAGTAATACGGTAAGTATTATTAACAAAATAAAGCAATGCCCTGTTTTGGCTGTGCCACACAATTATAAATTTATAAAACCAGATACTATAGCTTTTCCAACAGATTTTAATAGAGAGTATGGTGAAGAGTTATTGTCTTTAAAAGCAATGGCAGATTTGTATAATTCTCAAATAAAAATTGTTCATATAAAAGGAAAAGATAATTTAACTAACAAACAAAATTTCAATTTATCAGCTTTAGAAGAATATTTAGAAAACCATAAATTAAGTTTTCATTTAGTACCAAATTTAGGAAAAAAAGAAAAAATAATAAAGAGTTTTATTAAAGATTATGATATTAATATTCTTGTAATGATTAATTATGAGCATAGTTTGGTGGAAAACATTATGAATGAACCAGTAATAAAAAAGTTAGGATTTCATGCCGCTATTCCCTTTTTGGTAATTCCGAGTTTAAATTGATAGTTTAAAACATAATAGAAATAAAATTGATTATAGAAAATAACTTTAGTTATTCTTAACCCGTCGGGTTACAATTAAGTTATTTGAATTTTAATATTATTAATTGGTCTATTAAATATAAATTTATTGATGTATTGAACTAACGTTAATGCTGTTTTTTTTGCTAAATTTCTTGTTTTGAATCCTTGAAATGATTTAGCATAATTTCTTCTAATCATAAATTGATCATATAATAGGGATGAAACAAAAATGTTTACCATTTTTAATGATCCCGTAATCGTCTTAGTTGAAAAAGCTAACAATTCAGATTTTAAATTAACTTGCTCCATACAAATGTATCTTAATTCAGTTTGTAGAAGAATTGCTTTAAATGAATTTTAAAAAGAAACTTTTTAGAGCGCCAGATAAGGATATTGAAAAATAAGATATGCAAAAAACTAGTAAAGTAAGGTTTGCTAAAGGGTAAATCTACATATTTATGGACAACTGGCAGCAGCATTTATAACACTATTATTCAACTCTTGATTTGCATGATAAACTATCTTCTTCGGCTAAACACCTAAAAAAGAACCCACTGTAGAAATCATCGATTTTACTGCACCGCGATTACAAAGAGCAGGACTTAATCTATTAACTGGTAAAAGGAATCAAGAAAAACATTGACCAGAGCTATGGAACATCTCAAGACCAATTTACACATCAGCTATATTAAAATACCTCGCATGAATGAAATTCTTTTTCCCATTTTTAAAAAGAAAAGGAAAACGCTCAGGATATAATAAGTAATCGGTTCGCAAACCATTTTCCCAATCGCTCTTTACACCAATTGAAATTATTTAGTACTTTATGAAAAGGCTACAGATGTTTCCGTTCCTTATCTAATTTCCGAAAGGATTGCGTTCAGTCCTTCCCCAATTGTGAGACCTATGCAGTTTTCTGCACCTCGTTTCTTTTGGGTACTATGACCGCTGCTGACTTCTCTATTATACCAACTCGTGGTTACAGAGATCTCCCCCGCATTAATTTTTTCCCAACCATATTTTCTAGTTGTGAGAATTGTGAAACTATTAACAAGATCTGTAACGGGATTAATTGGTAATGTCCCTATCTTCAAAGAGTAAAGGAAAATTTCCTCACACGATTTAATTAAAGACGAATTAATATGGCCATACAAACAATTAATCCAAACACAAACAAAACAGTAAAGTCATTCGAAGAAATGACGGAGAAAACAGTTGATGCTAAAGTGATGAAAGCCCATCTGGCTTTTACTACTTGGAAAGAAACGAGCCACCAGCAACGGGCTGATTTGTTACATAAAGTAGCTAAACTCATGCGAATCAAGAAATCTGAACTCGCCAAAACCATCACTTTAGAAATGGGCAAACTCCTTACCCAAGCGGAAGGCGAAATCGAATTGAGCGCCGATATCTTTGATTACTATGCCGATCACGGAGAAACTTTTCTTGCCGACAAAGTACTTGACCCGGAACATGGAGAGGCTATAATTCGAAATAGTCCCATTGGTGTATTGTTGGGTGTAATGCCTTGGAATTTTCCCTTTTATCAGGTGGCTCGCTTTGCAGCTCCCAATATTATGGTGGGCAATACTATATTGCTTAAACATGCCTCCAGTGTGCCACAATGTGCTGCTGCTATTGAAAAACTGTTCGAAGAAGCAGAAGCTCCTGAAGGATTGTACACCAATTTGTTCATTACTGGAAAACACGCATCAGCATTGGTTTCTGATAAAAGAATAAAAGGTGTTTCCTTAACAGGAAGTGAAGAAGCAGGTGCAAGTATTGCCATGGAAGCCGGAAAATATTTGAAAAAGGTGGTGCTGGAGCTTGGCGGTAATGATGTGTTCATTATACTGGAAGATGCCGACATGGAAAAAACGATTGAGTGGGCAGTTGTGGGCAGGATGAATAACAACGGTCAATCTTGTATAGCCTCCAAGCGGTTTATTGCTGTGGAAGCAATAGCCGATGAATTTATTCAAAAGTTTAAGGACAAGTTATCAAAAATGAAAGTGGGCGATCCAATGGATCCTGCAACAGAATTAGGCCCTCTAAGTAGTGAAGCAGCGGCAGTTCATTTAGCCGATCAGGTAAAACGTTCAGTTAATCAAGGTGCAAAAGTTTTATTGGGTGGTAAACGTGCCGATCGTGAAGGCGCCTTTATGGAACCCACCATACTCACCAATTTGAAACCTGGTATTGCTGCTTATAATGAAGAACTATTTGGCCCGGTTGCATCCTTCTATGTAGTTAAAGACGAACAAGCTGCCATTGACTTGGCTAGATATTCCGATGATGTTGACCCCTCATTCCGGTGATGTTGACCCCTCTGTAGATTTTGGTCTTAAAAATGAGATACTGACAAATTTACAGTTTTTTTCTTAGACTTTTTCCTTTTAATTCTATTCGGTGAGAACGGTGTACTAATCGATCCAAAATAGCATCCGCTATGGTGGCTTCTCCAATAATTTCATACCAGTTTTCTACGGGTAATTGACTTGCTATTATGGTCGATGATTTTCCATGTCTATCTTCTATTATTTCCATTAAATCCATTTGTTGCTGTTTATTTAAATGAGTTATTCCAAAGTCGTCAAGTATTAATAATCCAGATTTTGATATTTTTTCTAATAGTTTAAAAACACTTCCGTCAATATGTGCCATTTTTATAATGGTGAGTAGTTTTTGAAGGTTAAAATATAACACCTTTACTCCTTGAGAACATGCTCTATGTCCCAATGCCGACGCTGTAAAGCTTTTACCACATCCAGTGGATCCTGTTATAAGTATTGATTCCCCGTTTTTAATATAGTTTCCCGTTGCAAGCTCGGTGACTTGTGATTTATTCAAGCCTCTGGACGTTTCAAAATTTAATTCCTCTATACTGGCGCTGTATCTAAATTTAGCACTTCGTTTTAGTCGTTCAAAACGCCTATTTTCTCTATCTATTTGTTCGGCTTGCAGTAATATTTCTAAGCCTTCTGGCAGTGATAAATCATGATGTTGACGTGTTTCTTTTAAGGCCTCCCATTGGGTAGACATTCCTAACAAACGTAGTTGATTAAACTGTTTTTCAATGTTACTCATCTTTATTTAAATTTTAGTAATTAAATGATTATTTATAAGACTCTTTTCCTCTAATATTGTTGTGTTCCGGTAATGGTTTTGATGATACCTGTACTGTGTTTTCTGTCATCTTATTTTCTAGTATTCGTTTTAAAAAACCATAGGAGTAATTATTGTTGTCTTGCGCTATTGTAAAGGCTTTTATAAACGCTATTCGATCTGTTTTCTTAGATAAGTTTAATATCCCATCACAAGTCCTATAAAGCTGTTCAGGGTACTTGTCTTGCTTAAATAACCCATTTATAAATAGGTACAGCTCCTCAGAATGACGATATGCTTTTTGTAAATAATAGGTTGGACTTCGTTTTTTATAATACTGATGTTCTGAACATAAATGTGCACTTGTGGTGGTATATCCCGATTTTTTAAGACCTCTTGGATGCACAGCTATTTGCTCCTGATTGTAATAAATACGTACTAAGGAGCGTGTGTAAATCACCCTAACTTGTTTTTCTATATGAATGTATGGAACGCTGTAATAATGCTTGTCTGAAGCTAAATAGATGTGGTTATTATGAGCTACTTTTAAGCTTTTGTAAAACTTTATTTCAAAATCAGTAGTTGGTAATACTGCTAAAGTTTGTTGCTCATAGGCTATAAATTTTTCTTCTCTAGAGTAATCCTTGCGTTGCATTCTAGTTTGATTATGTGCTTTAACCAATGTTTTTATGGCTTTATTAAGTGATGCCAATGATAGAAATTGATGATTACGTAACTTAGCGTAAACCCGACTGTAAATCAATTTTACTTGATTTTCTACCAATGCTTTATCCTGTGGTTTTCTTGGTCTTGCTGGAGTCACAGTAGTGTTGTAATGGTTTGCAAAATCTTCAAGCACTTTATTTACGGTAGGTTCATATCTGCTAGCTTTAATAATAGCGGCTTTAAGATTATCCGGAACGAGGGTTTGCGGAACGCCTCCTAAATCTTTTAGGCAGCACTGTAATGCCATAATAAAATCGTCCGTTTTTTGACTGGGAACAGCCATAGCAAAGCAATAATCAGAATATGGTAAGCAGGCTACAAACACCTGAACGTCGATTATTTCTCCTGTATCAACATCAATGTAAGACATTTTTTTTCCAGCATAATCAATATAAAGTTTGTCTCCTGGGTGATGATCTAGAACCATCGATGGTTTACTACTGCGGCGATACTGACGTAAATGGTCACAAAATTGACTATAGCTATAATAGTTGGGGGTGAACTCCGCTTTATACTCATCCCATAAAACCACACGGTTTACACCCACCTTTGTAAGTTCTCGGACGTAATAATCTAATTTATACTTTAGAACTTCGTAGCGTTCATCTTTATAAGCAGGGTTTCCAGCGAGCAAAGCTTTTTCTAATAAAGGATCTTCTAGTTTTAATAAATTTCCAATTGGAATACCGCTGTTCTTAACTTTTAAAATATAGCTTTTAACGGTGTTTTTACTCACACAAAGGGTTCTTGCAACGGTTTTAATACCAATGCCATTATGGTGCATTCTTAATATTTGTTTTACGAGACTCATACGTGTTGGTTTACCTGCCATCTATTCTCATTTAGTGATTAATTACCACTAAGTAAAACCAAAATCGTTTAGGGGGTCAACATGCTCCGTTACAAAAATGAGCTCTCCTAATAATTAGAGGGGTCAATATGCTCCGGAATATTAATCCGATATTTTTAGAGGGGAGTCAACATACGTCAGAACGTCAGTATGTAATTACATATTTTTTGAGTCCCGGTAGAGGGGTCAGCTTGCTCCGGAATATCCAACTTGGCTAATGATTCTGATTTTGGATTAGGCGCATCCATATTTACGCAAGACCTTGAACGTGCTAAAAAAGTAGCCAATCATATTGATTCCGGAATGGTCTTTATAAATCACCCTACTTGGACACAAGCCGATCTTCCTTTTGGTGGTACAAAGCGTTCAGGCTTTGGTCGTGAACTATCAGAGTTGGGTATTCAGGAGTTTGTTAATAAGAAACTTATTCGAGTAAGCGGACTGAACGATCCGTTTTGAAAATATTGAACTCAAACAAAATTTAAAAATTAGGTATAATTCTTCAGACACGTTTGCTAAAGGTTAAATCTACATATTTATGGACAACTGGTAGCAGCATTTATAACGCTATTATTCAACTCTTAATTCGCATTAATTATGAAAATATTTTAAAATTTGATACATTTTTAATAGGTGTATCACGTAGAGATAATTTACCAGCAACTTCTTCAAGATTTCCTAATGTTTCTATTGAAGAGTATCTTAATATTGCATTTCCTAAAATTACTTTAAGGTTCTTTAATGATTTAAGAGTTTTTGCATTAGAAATCTGCAGATTACCTCTTACGCATTCTAAACTTCCTAAATCTTTTAGTTCGTCAGATGCAATATATAGATTTCCATCTATTTCTCGTACAAATTTAATTTTTTCAAATTTCAAATCATTATTTGCAGGTCTAATACAAATGTCTGCGTTTCTAACTCCATTATTATCAATCAATGGAATTAGACTTTCGACATTATATATGTCAAAATATTTTCTTTCTTGTTCCATTTTTATTTTATTACAGCCAACGTTGTTGTAATCGAGTAGACAAGGGGAATTTCACCCCAAGCCTCTCACAGAACCGTGCTTGAAAGTCTCCCCTCACACGGCTCTTCTAATTTGCAACAAATATAAGCTCATCCTCTTTCAAGTTGGCAAACTATATTCCAAATTAGCTAATCCCTTTGCTCCATTTCCATTACAGAAACTTCAACACTACTACGGATTAGTCTGCCACTGCATACACTATCGGTATTTTGCCTCTGTGGTGTACCCATTGCGCATTTCCCTTATCATTTATATGCAGCTTCCCAAGTTCCGTAAATAAGCCCGAATAAAGTTCTTGCCATCTGAATGACGCCAGCCTTACAGAAAATAAATAGGCACTCTCTGTAATTAATGTTATCTCTAACATTACTTTTCACTCCTTACAGCCA
>Ga0209491_10001672_pt1 | contig 42169 bp, 50 predicted proteins | sample BON02_FD_187213 | JGI IMG/M metagenome (GOLD analysis project Ga0209491, IMG submission 187213) | Freshwater microbial communities from Lake Bonney liftoff mats and glacier meltwater in Antarctica - BON-02 (SPAdes) (version 2) | ecosystem: Environmental > Aquatic > Freshwater > Ice > Glacier... | reverse complement strand
TTGTTGCCCCGTCCTTCTCCAACACTTGTGTCAGATCGTCACCCGTATAGGTCAGTTCAGTGGATCGTTCATCGTTGCGATACAGCAACGGCTGATACGCAATAACGTCACCATCGGTGCCAGCCAAACCGGCAGCCGCCCACACATTGTCACCACGCAAAAACGTTGTGCCGCTCGGCGTCCCGGTCGGTGTGACCACCGCCAACGTTCCCAACCCAAGATTGGTGCGGGCCGTTGTGGTATTGGTCAGATCATTCAGGTTCGCAGTCGTCAGCATGTCGCCACCACCGACCAGACCGCTGACGTCTAGGTTGAGGCTGGTGAACACTCGCCCGTCAGTGATCATCCCGTTCGTGATCGTGACAACTCCGGCCAGCAACGAGATCGTTGCGATCAGTAACGTCGAGTCCGCTGGCAGTGCCGCGCCAGACTCGACTGTCGCATTGTTACCGGCCCGCCCTCCGACCACCGATGGGTCGTTGATAGCAAGGTAGACGTATTCGGTGCGATCCACACCGGCGGACGCCACAGTGAGAACAACCGTCGCCTCTGAGTCAACAAAGTATTTGCCTTGACCGGTCACTTCGTCCCCGGCGACGGCGCACCGGAACGGAGTGACACTAATATCCATGCCACCGGCAGCCGTGACTACTCCACCGCCAGCAAAAAACCCTTCCTCTAGAAGAGCGTCATAGAAGGTGCGGTCCCAAACGGCAGGGTACTCGACGTTCTGCATCCAGAGCGGACCTTTGGCAAGAGCAACGGAAGCCATATCAGCAACACTAGCCGACTAGATGACTGTCGAGTGCCACTCGATCGTAGCGAAGCCGGATGGTACCCCGCCGACCTGGCCGTCGAATGCGATCTCGGTGACACCAGGAGACAGCAGCACGTCGTCCCACACCCATTCACCGAAGTTGGTGTACGGGTAGTAGGAGGTGCCGTTGTCTCGGAAGATCGTCTTGTTCAACGTCCGCAACCTGGCGAACTGTCCGGGCAACAGTTCCTGGTTCAGCTGGATCTCCACGCCGCCAAGCGTCACTTTTGCACCAGCCTCGAACGGCCCCTGGACCTGCATTTCCCAGCCCGACTTCGAGTTGCCTTCGTTGTTGACGAGAGCCGCCCCGACCGGGACAAGCAGTTCAGGGTAGGAGCGGTTGAAAGCGAGGTTGTAGTTGCGGCCTTCCGGTACGTCGCCGGGTAGCGCCGCCGCCCAGTTCGGTGCATCCTGTGGGTCACCGAGCGACATGCTGCCAAGCGGGTTTCGGAACTGGACAGTCAGCGCCGGGTACTTCTGTGCGTCGATCGTGAACGGCCAGGAGTCGCCGCGGACTGTAGCCCACTGCCCGATCGTGTCGCCGGGGTACAGCCAGTACAGTCGCGGCCGGAGCCGCGGGTTGCAGTATCGGACCAGTTCGTTACGGAGTTCCCTGGTCTTGTAGTTGGCGGCCGACGCCGAGCATTTGATGTGGGATGCGAGGCGGGTGGTGACCGTGATCGCCGACGCCCCGTAGTACAAGGTGTCGTCGAAGACGCCGTCCATCAGTGACCGGTTCTTCACGTTCGCACGGATTTCGGGCGAACTGATCTGAAACGATTCGACGACGAACGGTTTGTCACCGAGTTCGAGGCGGCCGAGTGATGGTTCCCATAACGCCATCTTGGATGGGCCGACCTGTGGCGGCGGTGCGTAAGCCATACTGCGACTCTACCTCTAGCCAGCTAGTCAGCTGGGAGTTCGTTGAATACGGCCCCGATTTCGAGGGCCCCGTCGCCGGTGAAAGACATCGTCATCGAAACGCATTCGACGTTCACGGTCGGCGGTGGCGATGCCGGTCCGGCCAGCGACGACGGTACGACGAGGACGGCCCTGTCGCCGGGAGAGATGCGCGACGCGCCAATCCAATGTTCGGTGACGTAGGTGACGTTCCAGTGAGACAAACCCAAATAGCTGATGGCTAGCTCGCCGTCGGCGGCTTCTTGCAGGTATGCCTGCGTGAAGTCGTTGGGTCTTGCTATCGCCGTCTCCCACAAGCCTCTCGGGTCGGTGGCGATGTCAGGGTGGGTTGAGAACACGGGGACCGTCGCCGCACTGCCTGACGCGAAAACACTGTTGGCGAACCCGACGCCAGCTGACGCTCTCTGCATTTCGTGGACGTTGATCCCCCACATGAGCGGCTCGACGATCGGTACGGCAGCGTCACGGCTGTAGACGTGGAGTTGCAGTTCCGAGTCGATCACCCAGTAACAGTTGGTGGCGTTCATCATCTCTTCGAGGACGCTGCCGATGTTCTGGCCGGGAAGCCAGTCGATCGAAGTTGTCACCCCCGTCACTATGTTGCCAGCGGTGATGCCGAGGTCGCCGCCCGGTTTCGCTTGCGTGTGCTGGATTGCATCCCACACGATCGTCCCGACGTCGACGGCGCTGGCGAGCAGGCCGCCCGCGCCGAACAGTCGGCGGTTCATTAAGCGTTCGTAGGTGACCGCCTGGAACGAGACTCGGTCGTCGCCTTGCGAGTCGAAGTCCTGCCACACCGCCCACAAGCGGTAGCGCATCGGGAAGTCGCCGAGCAACCAGAGGTCGGTGACAAGTTCGTCTACGACGGCGGCTTCCGGTGCGCCACCGAGCACCACCAACGTCACTGATGCACCGGCCAACGTGACAGCCAAAGATGCCGTCGCCGAACCGAACGAAGTGACGGGCTGTATCGGGGTGCTGCCCGACGACGGACCAATCGACGGTTCAATGTTGAATGACTGGTCCCCTGCGATGATCCTTGCCATCAGAGACGCATCCCGGCAGCCGACAGTGCGGCGATTGTGCGCTGCGCCACCAGATCGGCGTCAGTAGAGTTTTGGATGACGGTTCCCCGCATAGTGATGAGCGGACCGGAGAACGCATTCCGTGCCTTGGCAGTCGACTTCGGCGGCGTCCGCAGCGGAGAACTGATCGGTACGTGTTTCACAGGTTTCGGAGGAACGGGTAGTGCACCCCCGACCTGGGCGAGAATCCGGTCGATCTCCGCAGCGGCCATCCCCGCCGCGGTTGCTGCGGCCGCTTTGACCTCAGCCGAGCTAGTCAGAGCTACGACTCCCGCCGCTTTGGTGATCTCCCGGATCTGTGCGGCCGTCAGACCGGCGTTCTGACCGGCGAGAAGCACTTTGTTTGTGTCTTTCGATCCGCCACCGACCAGCATCTTGAACCTGTCGAGCCAGTCGTCTCGCAATGATTCTTCCGCCTTTTTTACGGAAGCCTGCAAGGCGAGGTAGCTTTTTACTGCGTCGGCGATCTCTTTGGTCATCGCTTTCGCTGCATCCGAGAACGCTTTCAGCTGATCCTGTTGCGACTTGATAGCAAGCTCTCGTAGTTCGTCTTCGTTGTCGAGACGCAACTGGAGGAACTTTGCTTCGTCCTCTCCCACCCGACGCATCTGGAGCATTTCGGCTGTGTGGCGTTCGTCCATGTTGCGTTTCTCGTTGTCGAAACCCAACTGGAGGATCCTTGTCCGGTCCTCTTCCACCCGACGCATCTGGAGCATTTCGGCTTCATGGCGTTCGTTCATGTCGGACGCCTCTTTTTCGCGGACACGACTGTCCAGATCGGCTTCCGCTTGCGCCCGGGCGATCGGGTCGAGGTTGCGGTTCGCTTCGGCGATGCGCAGCTGAATCTGTTCGATCTCCTGTTTCTGCCGGAAGCTCAAGTCGGACTTCTCGCCCTGCTGCCTGCTCCGCACCGCGACGGTTGAGTCTTCGCCTGCGCGCTTGAAAGCGAGTAGTGCGTCTTTGGCTGCCAGGTCGGCTTGGCCTGACTCGTCTTTCTGTCCCTTCTTTACTGCGGCGGCAGCGTCTTCGCCTGCCCTCTTGAATGCAATCATTGTGTCTTTGGCTGCCAGGTCGGCTGTGGCGTCGACCGCTTCGGCTGCCCCCAGCAACTTCTCCGCCTTGGCGACACGGTCTTCCGCTTTTTTGAGAGCTTTCTTACCGGCCGCACCGGTGAGCGCTTTCGCCGCCGCGAGTTCCGCAAGGGCTTCTTTGACGTCGGCTTTGCTGCTCTTGATGGCGGCGTTGATTTCGTTGTTCTTTATCTTCGCGTCGAACTTGTCCCACACGGCGGTCATCTGGTCTGATGCTGCGCTGGCGAGGTCTGTGGCCGTCGAGAATCGGGATTCGGCCCCGTCCCACATGTCGGCCATCGCTTCTCTTGTGCCGTCCGCTACGGCCCGGGCGAGTTCTGCGGCGGCCCTGGCGGCGGCTTCCCGCTTGGACAGAAGAGCCTGAATCAGTCCTTCGGCAGCGAAGAAACCGATTTCCATCATCACCCTGGACGGCGAATAGACCATGAGTTCTTCCCCGGCCCCGCCTGATATGGCCGCGCCAAGATTCGCTCCAGCAATCTTTGTTCGCCTGATGCCAGCTTCCAGTTCGGCGACCAGACCGTTGACGGCTTCACGGCCAACGATGGTCAGTTCGTCGGAGGCGTCGATGGCGGCGGCGGCATCTTCGAAGTTGATTCCTTCGGCTTCCATCGCCGCCGGGATGGCTTTCAATACGTCTTCGATCGAGATGACGCCGTCAGACATTTGCTCGGCCAGCGACGGGACAGCCCCCGCCGCATCCTGTGTTGAGTCGACCAGCGACGTATCCATGACCGCAGCGCTCATGGCTGTCGAATTGTAGAACTCTTCGAGCTTGGCGCCGCCATTCTCGGCGTCGGCGACCAGCATTGCGAGCGCCGGTGCGAACTCGATGCCGACCTCGCCGAGCGTCCCCGCGAACTCTGCCGTCTGCTTTTCCGTCAATCCCAGCGAAGCGCCGACGCCAGCGGCAGCCGTCGCAATGTTGCCCTTCCAGCCAGCGACCGCCGCCGAGTTGGTGTTGAGGTCTGCGATCATTTTGTTGATGTCGTTGTTTGACGACTCGGCCAGACCGCTGAGCGAGAGAGCAGCACCGTCAGTGGACGAGTTGATGTTGTCTTCCCATTCCTGGTAGGCGTCGGCCTGCTGTTTCAGGATGCCTTTGACTTTCCCGAGGCGTTCTTCGTCGAGTTCGCCCCACGATTCTTCGATGGCCCTGGCGGCTGCGTACCCCGCTTCCCCCATCTCGCGTCGGGCCTGATCGTACGCTGCCCGTCCTTCCATCAACTCCCTGTGGGCTTTGGCTTCCTCCTCCCTGATGGCGACTTGGTCCAGGCTGGCAATCTGTAGAGAGGCCGTCATGTCTTCCGCTTCTTCCTTGACGACGTCCGAGGTTTTCGTCATCACCTGTTGGACGGTTTCAAACTGCTCCACTACGGGAGCAGCCTCGAGGAAACTCGACCCGACCCAGGTTGTCGTCACCTCTTCTGGTATCGCGGCAATGGCGTCCGACAGAATCTGGAACTGCGGGGTGACCTCGCCGGTGCCGGTCCGCAATGCCGTCAGACTGCTGGTCAAGTCCCACATGGTGACGTCGTACTTGTTCATCATTGCCACAAGTTCCGGGTACACCTCATTCAAATTTTTTGCCTGGTCCAAGACAGCTTTTTGGGCGGCTGAATGAATCTCCGGCTCACCTTCGGCCATTGCTGCGTTCACGTCACGCTGTCCGGCGGCGAGTATCCGTGCGACTTCTTCCGCCTCCCTGGCCGCCCCGGCGAAGTGGTCGACGGCGATCGAAACTCCGGCTATCACGGCGATAGCTATACCGAACGGGCCCAGCGGTGCGGCGAGCGCGGCGATGCCGATGGTGACCTTAGTTAGTGCGTTATCAGTCTCGAACAGCATTGACACGAAATTGCCGGTCGAAGAAATTACCGGTGCGATGGCGTACAGGAAGTCGCCGAGCATGCCGACGACTTCACCGACCACGGGCGCCCAACTCTCCAACGCCACAAGGACTTTCTCCACTGCGGCAGCGAACTCGGCAATTTCCGGCTCGATAGCCTGCAATCCCTCCGACAGTAGGCTACCGAATGCGTTGGAGAGCCCTTCGACCGAGTCCAGAATGACCTGGCTAGACAGGACGTCCTGCGCCGTCTCGGAGAACGGTTCCAGACCTTCGGACACGGCGAGTTGCGCTGTCTCCTTGAACTTTTCTAGAGCGCCGCCGAGGGTGTCCATACGGCGTTCCATTGCACCGGCGGCACCAGGAATATTTTTCATCCCTTCAACCAGGATCCTTACCGCTTCGTTCCCGGTGAGTAGTTCGTCTAGCTGTCCAATGTTCTGCAACCGTCGCAGTTCCTCGACGCTCGTACCAGCACCGTCGGCAAGGGCTTGCCACACTTCGTAACCTGGCAGGTTTTGTGCCAGCTGGGTCATGTCCTGTCCAAGGACTTTGCCGGACGACGACATCTGGCCGAACACCCGAACGATACGTTCGAACTGTTCGTCACCGCCAGCGGTCATAGTGATCGCTTCACCGAACGTCGTAAGGTAATCCTCGATGTTGGTGGTGGTAACACCGAATCCGTCGCCGACAGCCAGAAGTTGCGCCGCCGACTTGGTGACGCTGGCGAGGTTGTACGGCGTGTCTCGCGCGAATGTCACCATACGTTCGAGCATGTCGGAAGCACCTTCGACGCTGCCGGTGAGGCCGAGGAACATGGCCTCGGCTTTCTCCAGTTCCACTGTCATCGACAGACCGAAACGTCCGGCTTCGACCATTGCGTATCCGACCCCGGCGGTCCCGAGCACACTGGTCAGACCGCGAATGTCGCCGGTCATCCGGCGGCTGACGCTGCCTAAACCGCCGAATGACCGGGAGGCGCGGTCGGTTGCCCTGTCCAGGCCGTGGACTGCGGCTTCCGCTCGGCGTGCGTCTGCGGCCAACTCGTCGAGTGCGTCGCCACCGGCGGACTCGACGCTATGGAGTTGCCGTTCGAGGCGTTTGAGGGAGTTGTATACGTCGTTGATGTCGGCGTCGACTGCCCCGGTGATGCCGTCGAGTGCCCGTTCGCCGATGACGCCGACGTCCTTGAACTCGCCTCCCATGTCGTTCAGTCGGCGGATCGTTTCCCTGATGTCGTCTTGGAGTCCTTCGAGGCCACCGTTCATGGCAAGGTCGATGTCTCGGCCTACGTCACGGAACGCATCAGCAAGTCTTTCGGCTGCCCGGTCCGCTTCCCGGATTGCTTCGGCGACGGCCTCTGCCGCTCGGCGTGCGTCTGCGGCCAACTCGTCGAGTGCGTCGCCACCGGCGGACTCGACGCTACGGAGTTGCCGTTCGAGGCGTTTGAGGGAGTTGTATACGTCGTTGATGTCGGCGTCGACTGCCCCGGTGATGCCGTCGAGTGCCCGTTCGCCGATGACGCCGACGTCCTTGAACTCGCCTCCCATGTCGTTCAGTCGGCGGATCGTTTCCCTGATGTCGTCTTGGAGTCCTTCGAGGCCACCGTTCATGGCAAGGTCGATGTCTCGGCCTACGTCACGGAACGCATCAGCAAGTCTTTCGGCGGCCCGGTCCGCTTCCCGGATTGCTTCGGCGACGGCCTCTGCTTCTTCAGCCAGACGCGCAGCCATGATTTTTGCGCTCTCCAGGCCGCCACCCATTTCGTCGATGACGCCGACAATCTGTTTGAACACTCCGAGCGCTTCGATTGCGCCAGCTTCGATGTCGACTGCGCCGAGCTCCCTAGCTTCTTTGACGGCCTTCTCCAGTGACTCGCCCATGATGCGGGATACTTGGCCGCCCTTCGCCATGCTGGCGACAAGGTCTTCGCTTTTGCTGATGATCTGTTTGAAGCCCCCCTCCATCGACCGGGCGGTTCCGAAGAACGCTGCCTCAGCGGACTCGGCCGCACGAGTCGCGTTCCTGCCGATCTTCTTGAACGATTCGGTCAAGCCTTCCAGGCCAGACTCAGCGCCCCTGACGTCAGCGTTGACCTGGACTTCGGCTGTTGCAACTACTACTCGTGCCATCCAGGCAGACTAGCCGACTAGTTGCAGGCTGGGGCGGCCTCCCGGCAACCCAGGCCCGCCGGTCATGTGATCAGGTCATGTCGATGTATGCGATGGCCGAGACACCGGTGATGGCGATGACCGCCGCCGCTGTTTTGACCGTCAGGTTTTCGTAGGTAGCGATGTGCGGCTGCGGGTACTGGTCGGCTGCGAGTAGAGAACACTAGCCGACTAGCTCACATCTGCTTGATAACTGAACCAGGATTGGATGCTGCATGATCCTGGGCGGCGGTCAGCGTGGAGAACCGCTTGCCGCCCACCATGTATCGGACCGACGAAGTCCCGGTGCGTGGAGCGGCAGTCCGGTCGATCAAGGTCGTCTGTGCCCGTCTGCTCTGGCCGCACTTAGCGCAAGGTAACCGGGCCATCAGCCGTAGATCCTTTCACGAATTGAAGCTGCCAGTTGGAGTCGGCTGCGGCCGATCGAAGAAGCGATCCGGTCGGCCGCCGAAGCGAGCACGGCACCCATGTCTTCTGTGTATTCTTCCTTCACCGGCGCTTCCGTCATTTCGTGCCAGACTGCTTCGACGTCGAAGTCTGCGCATTCCGGCCTGCCGATCTTCGGCACGACGTCCGGCTCGAACCATCCGATCCCTATGGTTTCGGTCGGGTCGAACACGGCGTTGGCGACCCAGCCTTCGTTTGGTACGTCGAACAGAATTGACATGTGCGCCCCGTGAGGCCATTCGCCGACCTTCCGCCAATGCTCCGGTAGGACCAGGCCAGTCTCTTCGTTGAGTTCGCGGAGTGCGCCGATCTCGGCGTCTTCGCCTTCGTCGAGGCCGCCGCCGGGGAACTCCCATTTGCCTTTCGTTGCTTCGTCGTCGCCGTGGAACCATGAACGTTGCGTCATCAGTACCCGACCGGTGTCGAGTGCACGAACAACGACACCGGCATACGACACGGAGCGTGGCATGTCGATCGCTGCGCACAGTGTGCCCCATCCCGAAGTGCCGCCCGGAGTGGACGCAGACGCAGAAATCGGTGTGGGCTGCTCATAGAGCGCCGCTTTGCGACGGAACCCGGGAGTGTTGACGGCCGAGAAAGCTACCAGTTCAAGGTTGCTTAGCCATTCCCGCCAGTCGCCGGAGAACCCGGACGCCATCGCCCGCCGCACTTCCGCGGCAGTCGTATCAGGGCGGATTGCACCGTTGATCCAGATGCCGTGTCGGCCGTCGCCGATCGCGACGTCGGCGACAGCGGAGTCGGTGTCGTCGTAAAACTTTTGGGCCCGCTCGCGGCTCACCCCGGCCGATGCGTGACCGCCGCGCAGTGTGATCGGGCCGGTGCGGATCACAGCGCCCGACGCCGTGGTGATCTGACCGACCTTGAACAGTTTGTAGTCGGTCATTGACCGGGGCGGCGTCACACACTCGTCGGGGTACGACAGGTGGCAGTCGTTCCAGGAGGCTGCCGGGAAGCCGTGTATGTGGCCGTTCGGTTCGACCACCACGTCGTACGGCTCGGCGTCGTGGAGTGAAGCGAACCATTCGTCCGGCGGGAATGCCGGGATCTCGATCATGTTGTTGACGATCCCCTCGAACGCGTCCTGGTCTACGGCGTCCTGGTCTACGTCCTGGTCTACGGCGAGCGCAGCGATCATCGAACGTCGCAACTTGGATCTCAGTGCCTCATCCTTGGTGCTCATACCGACACCTTACGCTTTCACTAGCCAGCTAGCGAGAGCTTTGACAGTGTGGGTTTCACCACTGGTCAGCAAGCTGCGGGTGTACGCCTCGACCGAAGCGGTCAGTTCCGGGCCGTCCACGTTGAAACGTACAGCCAACTCGGCGACACGATCGAACGCCCCGGCCACCAGTGGCCCGACCTGGCTGCTCTTCGGTTTCACGATCGTATAAATCTCTGACGGCTCCATCGCAGCGACCATCACGTTGCCGCCAGGCACGCCTCGGCCAACTTCGGCGCGCATCCGGTTGCCTGCCCGTTCGAGCGCCCGGTACACGACGCCGTCCATCGAAGCGATCAACGCTTCGAACGTGGTGACGGACGCCGCCATCCCCCCACCCGCAGGGCTTTCAGCTTGAGTCTTCAACGGTGTCGGCTGCGACTGTCCGGCCTGCTCGAACTGGTCGCGGCGTGACTGGTTGCCGTCCATCGAACGGACGCCGAAGTTCTGCTGGTCAGGATTGACCGTCGACCAGTCGATGCCTTCCACCATTTCGGAGGTGATCACGTCTTTGGCGATGATCGGTAGGAGCACCGACGACAGTTCAGGGTTGCGGTCCATCGAACGCATCAAGACGCGACGCAGAAACTCGGAATGCGAAGGCTTGTCATCGAGTGTCAAGCCTGACTCTCGGCGCATAGCGTCACCGGACACTTCGAGGTTTTCGTATCCGGCGATCGCGTCGGCGGACTTGTCTGGCCGGACCAGCAGTGAAGTTGTGTCGCCGTAAACGACGAGCTTGCTGACCTCCACCGGATCATGGTCGAGTGCTTCAAGGTTGACGTGCAACCAGTTGAGGGTGATAGCGGTCGTGATGACACGGACCAGTGGCGCGATGTGGATGGTGACGCCTTCTTCGGCGACACGCCACGCAGCCCAATGTGAAGCGTCGGACATTCCAGTCACCGCTTCTGGCGGCATGTCCATGCCGAGAGCGAAACGCCTGACGGCACGGTCGGTCAGTTCGATGACCGTTTCGCTGTACTCGGTCGAGAACGTCATGTGCCGGAACGAGTCGATGTACTCGGCCGGAACTTCGATCGGCAACGGGATGACAGCAGCCGGATCATCAGGGTCTTCCGCTGCACGGCTAGCGTTGTCGATCAAGTCGTTCAAGAGGCCGTCGACGTTGGAGTATTCGACGTCGCCGTCGACGCCGTCGTCGTCTTCGTCACCGGCCGACTGGTATTCGACCTCGGACGGCGAAAACAGAATCCCGGCGCCAGACAGACGCGACTTCGAGGTGGCGTTGACGTGAGCGTCGATACCTTTCAACTGTTTCAGTACAGGAATGACGGCGCGGACCGGCGAGTCGGGGACGTCGGGGTGGCGTGGATGCCGTTTCCAGACACGCATCATCACATGGTTCGTTGCGACCGGCCTCCACGACAAGTCATCCCATTCAGGGTCGTCGTCCAAGCCTGTCTCAACCTCCCAATGGGTGCCGGTGTCGCGCACCTCGTCGTTCGATCGGGAAGACCACTTCCATCCGGTCGGTGACAGCGGATCCTCTTCAATCAGAATCCAGCCGAGTCCGGCGACAGCGATGAGGGTGGCGAGATGCTGCATCATCTCAGGGAGACGGGCGGGACCGCCACCCAACTCGGCGACCAGCCGGGAAGCGTCCTGCTCCAACGGGGAAAGCGGCCGGTCTGCTGTCTCTCGGACCGGGACAGGTTCGCTGCCGCCCGGTCCGACCCTCCCGAGCGTCAAGCTGACTCTCGACGCAGAGTTACTGATCCAGGATGCAGCGAACCGCAGTTCGCCCATCGAGTCGAAATAGTCCCAAGCCTGCTCCTGCCACGCAGCGTTCGGTGTGCGTCCGATGCGACGACCGGGAGCGACCCGTGCCGACGAAGCGACCATCATCTTAGCTCGCGGTGCCGTGCCTGAGTTCTTTCTTGCCATACGGTGAGACTAGCCGACAGCTAGCCAGCTAGTCATCAACCGGTGTTTGCTACAGCAGTGGTGAAACCGAACAGGCCGACGACTCCGAGCACGATGCCCTGGATTTGTTCATCGAGTAAGCCGACGTCGGATGCGTCGAGGATCCCTTCGAACGCAAACAGTGTCAGGCCGATCGAGTAGATCCACCAGCGGATTCCGGCTGGGATCCGCCGGAATAGGGCGAGAGGACCGGGCTCGCCTGGTGACCGGACGGGTTCTTGATTGTCGGGTGCTTGGTTCATGTCGGAATACTACAAGATGAGAAAGATCAGATCAGTCTTCGAAGCCTTCGAGCGAGTCTTCGAGGTGACGGACCCTGGCCCGCAACTCCAAGTTCTCTTTGCCCAAACCTTCGACCTTTGCAATCAGTTCGTCAATCCGGTCACGCTGATAAGCCAGCTGTTCTCGTAGTTCTTTGTTGACGCTCATCCAACTCTGGTCCCGTATCGCAATCGCTTCGGCGGTCGTCTTAGTGGCGGTCGCCTCAGACGACAAAGCTTCTGCATGAGATTTCCGTCTACCGAAAAGGTAGCCGGAAATTGTTACAAGGGCAGAGAGCAGGGCAGAGAGCAGACCGGCAACCACGATGTTAGTCATCATCGGTCACTAGCTGCATCGAGAGATGCATCGAGGAAGTTGCTGATGGTGACTAGCCAGCCAGTGACCAGGGACGCTGCGAGCGCCCCTGATCCGATCAGGACTGCCGTGCTCGGCGCATACCATCCGAGCAGAAACACGACAACACCAACCCAAACCGACATGCACCAGTCGCAGCGCATCAGGTAGGCGACACGCATCGGCATCCGCTTCTCGATAGCGGCGCGCGGCGGTTCGAGGATCGCGTCCGTCGTCAGTAGCAAGGTCACTCGGGCTGTCGCCAGGGTCAACATGATCACGGAAAGGGCTGTCACAGAAGTCAGACTAGCCGCCCCCGTACCGGAGTGTAGCGATAGCTCCTTCGACGGTGATGTTGTTCATAGGTCTCGCAGGCAGTACAGGTTTGACGTAACGCAATGAGTCGGGTCACTCAGGCCGTCATCCATTCGCTGGTCATTGCAGCGGGCGCAGAACCCGACAATCCGGTCGGCGTACCAGGTGAGTGACACTTCGCAGCGTTGACATCTGACTTTCCTCATCGGGTCGCAACCCACCCGTCCGTCCCAACAACCGACCAGAGCGCAGACGCAGCACACGCCTGCTTCTGCTTCTCGATTGGGGTGTCAGAGTTCAGGTCGTTGTGGTGTGTCACGCCGCACGCCGCCAGCATCGGGGCCAACCTGTGGTCACGTAGATGAAGCGAGGTGTACATCTGCCAGTACCCGTGGCAGCAGAACGTCTTGACGTGATCGGCGTTGATGCACCGCGATTCCCGGTATCCGATGCGGTCGAACTCGACGGGCAGCCCCCATTGGATGCGGTAGAACTGCATCTCGTCACAGCCTGTCAGACCTTCGGGTGCGAACGGGACACCCCACAATCCGACTGGTGCTGGGACGGTGGTTGTTGGTGGTGGGACGACCTGGATCTGTTCGCCACGCTCGGCGGGTTGAAGCTCGCCGCTTGCTGCCATGTTGAGGATGGACAGGATGGTGGCGATGATGACGGTGATGATCATGTCGTCACCTCGTTCCACGATTTATACATCGGGCCGAACTGGTCATATCCGTTCCCTTCATGCGCATTGCCACGATGGCCGGGAAGCAGGATGCACTTGGCCTTGTCTGGCCCTTTTCGTCCGCACCGGGGCTGGACTGTCCGCATGAGCCTTTCGTAGTCCCAACGGTTTCTGGTGATCTCTTGGCCGATCATCCCACCACCTCGATCGGGTAGGCGACTCCGCCAGGGATGAGGGTGCCAGCGACAGCGTCGGTGATGTCGTATTCGTCGCTGGGGTGTCCGCGATACTCGGGTAGGTGGTAATACCCGTTGCCTCCAATCACAATACACTCACCATCAACCACCTCGCTCACGACTGCAACAGGCGTCCCGAGTGCAAGCCGACCGTGCACCGTGCATCGGATGGCGTTCTCTCCGTCGCCCGCCATGAACGTCTCATAGCTGACGACCTCCACGGCAGGCGGATAGCCGAGCGTGTCACAGTCGCTGCACGGCTGGCGCCTGCCTTCCCATTCGGGATAACTGATGTCGCCACAGCCGTCGCGCGCCTCGCAGACCACCAAGCCTGCCAGCCACGTAATCGACGGTCCGTGGCCCATGTGTATGCCGTAGCAGTAATCAACACCTTCCACCGCTCCAGCGGCGTCACGTTCCCGTTGCGTGCGATACTCACCCCTGCCGGGGCATCCGCTGCGGAACATCTTGCGGGCCACGTCTGCCGTGGTCATGTATTGCTGGATCATGCGCTTCACCACGAAGTCCTTCCCGCTTTTTCGACGATCGCCAGCACGGCGTCCCCGTATTCTTTCGTCTTGATCTGACCGATCCCTTTGATGCCGCTCATGGCGAACAGGGTGTCTGGCTTCACCCGGACGATCTCGGCGAGGATCCTGTTCGAAAACACTCGGTAGGCGTCGAACCCTTGGGCTTTGGAAGTTTGCAACCGCCATTCCGAGAGCGCCTGGTACATCGTCAGGTCTGCGCCTTCAAGATCGTCAACCTGGACCCGCAAGAGGAACGCTGGGGTTGTGGGCTTGGTTCGTTTGTCGAGGGATTCCAGTAGATCGCCGATCTCGGCGCGGAGCTCTTCGAGTCCTTCGTTCATGGCGTGTCGTAGGTCGATCATGTCATCTTCTATCGTCATAAACAGAAAGGTAACAAACCGACCACCGATAGTCAACAGCCCATTATCAACAACTGACTATCAACAACTTACTATCGGACAGTCGGCAGGGTGGGAGAGGGGGGGGTTGATAAGGGGTTGACAGGGTGTGATAGGATAAGGGTATTCCGGCACGCGAATTACGGAAACCCCGATCCTCTCACACCTTGTCAACCCCCTATCAACCCCACCCCCCATCCACCCCCCTGATTTGGTCCCCTGATTTGGTATGGCAAAAAGAACCAAGAGCACTCGGCAATTCGTCCAGTCGCCACACGTCCACTTCTCACCGACGTCGACCAGCCACCCAGCACACCCCGTCGCCCTCCGCCGCCGAACCAAACCGCCAATCACACCAGTCGTCAGGCCGATCTTCCACCCCCCGCCATCGGCCTACCAGCATCGGCATCACTAGCCTGTCATGTAGTGTGAAACCCATGTACCCCGACAGCTACGGAACCAACCGCATCACACTTGACCAGATGAAGGCCAAACACGCAGCCAAGATGCACCCCGAGTTCGCTCGCCGGTTCTTCGCCTACATCGAAGCCAAGGGCGGTCTGCTCGGCGTCGGTGGCGGATGGCGGGCAACCGGATCTCAGCCCGACAAGTCAGGGTTTGCGCCCGAAGGTCAATCGTTTCATCAGGACCAAACGTTCGCGTCAGGCACTGTCGGATACTCAGCCGTCGACCTCGTCACCGGCAACGGCTCAGCCAAACACAAAGCGCCGGCGTGGGCCGACACCGAAGACGCTGGCCGCTGGGGGCTTCACACCTTCATCAACGGCGAACCGTGGCACATCCAATGCAACGAGATGCGCGGATGGTCAACGTGGCGAAACGCCGGAAGACCCGACCCGCACACCATCGCATTACCCGACCGTCTCACACCGGCCACACCATCAACACCAACACCAACACCAACACCAACACCAACAGAAGAGGACGACAACATGCTCAACGCAACATCACTCTGGCGGCCCAAGGGCTACTCCAACGTATTCGCCGTCACACCAGACGGCGCCCGCCACCTCGGCGCAGAAACAACCGAAGACCTGAAACGGCGACTCATAGCCGCCGGACAAAACCCGAAAGTCATCGTGTCAGACCATCCGCAAGAACTCAAGAGCGTCCTAGCGCTCGCCGGACTCACCACCGCAGACCTAGTCAAGTGAACAACGACCGGGCACCCGACCGGGCACCCGGCCCGCCCGACTCGGGCCGAGGCGTCGAACAGTTCAGCCAAATGTTGATAGGTCTATCAAGACGGATCTCTCAACTCGAACTCGCAACGTCATCCGCCGGAGGAGTCAGGGTCGCATCGCCGCTACCCAGCGGCGATGACAGAACTCTTGGAAGCGGCACAGTAGCTTTCAGCGTAAACGAGTTTGCACTAGCAGGCTCCTCTGTCTACACAATCCCATCCAACTCGGTTCATCTCATTTTGTAAACAGCTTCCCCAGCCAAGGAAACATCATGTCGAAAATTATTGTAGATCAAATCCAAAAATCCGGCGGCACCGCCCTTTCGCTCCCATCGACCGACGGGACCGGCGGCCAATTTTTGGGGACCGACGGCGCAGGCAACCTTTCGTTCGCCTCCCCCTCACCCCCCTCACACGCCCCCGAAGACACCCCAGATATTATTGGAAGCGTCATCACCAACTCCGCCAGACAAAACGTTTACTCCACAGGAGAATGGTCAAGCTCCGGCCCCTGGACCACCTACTACCACAGCTGGCAAGACGCCAACTCGATCACCCAAGGCTTCAACATGTTCATGGGCGACGGATACCCGAACGGCTCAAGCCAACCCTTCTACGTGAACGACGGCGAAAACGCGATGACCCGCGTAAAAGAGTACGCCCACGGCAGACGCATCGGCAGCAACCGCAAGGACTACTACTACTACGACAACATCACCACAAACTATTCTGGTGTCAGCTGGCGCTGCATCCCCATCAGAAACACCACAGCTTCCCCAATCACCCGCACGTTCAACGCCTACCTGTCGGCCGTGGACTCCGCATACGGCGGCGGCGCAGTCGTTCAATACACTCCGAACACCGGCATCTACTCCACGACAACCGGCGGCACCTGGAACAAAATAGGATCCGCGAACAGCAACACAGAAAACCTTGTGAGCTCATCCGTAGTCGTCCCCGCCGAAACAACGATCCTGCTGTTTCTGTGCAGCGTCCACCGGTACGAAACGACTTACAGGTTCAAGGACACCAACTCCATTTACAACCTGCACACATCGTTCGGAACAGGACTTGTCTGCGACCTACGAATGCTTGAAACCCTAGCGACAGCGCGCATCGCCAACGAAAGCACGCAAACAATCGCCGAACCACACAAACTGTACCCAGCTTGCGCTTCCATCTACGGAGACCGATAACCATGAACCTCGACATCAAGCACCTCGAACACGTCAAAGAAGACATCTTGCTGGGCATCAAATCCGAGACACGAGACAGCATCCTGTCCAAGTACAGCATCTCAGACCAACTGAACGCCACCGGCCAAACCGCCACCGCCATGCGGACAGAAATTGGCAAGCTCATCACTCACGGAAAAAACAAATCCGATCTTGTAGCTGCGTGCACAACATTCGAAGAACTCGAAGCCGTAATCCCCCGGAAAGACTAGCTGGCTAGCGGCGAACAGGCTGACCGGAAACCGGACGGCGAGCAGCACGAGCCCTCGGCGACTTAGTCACCGCAGCAGGCACCGGATCCGAAGTAAGAGCACACCAATACGCCATCGTCGCAGCCGTCACCAACGACGGCCTCGACTGGCCCGTCACATCACGCCGCTGCCACACAAACGAATCGCCGACCTCACGACGAACCACCGCAGAAACCGCAGTGTTCAACACCGGGTCATCCACATGAGCGACCTTCGCAGAAACCACCGCATCATGGAACGCGCCGACAGCACGAGACGTCCCCTGCGCCGTCACCGGAAACACCAGATGCGCGTCCTCCGTCTTGTACTGCCCACCCCTCTTCACCTTCACTTTCCTCGCCGTCAACGCCTCCAACGCCGGTATCGCAGACGCCGCCGGTGAAGACGCACCCACCGCAACCCACGACTGATGAGCAATCGCATTGTCCGCAGCCCGCTTCACCAAACCATCCATCGACACAGGATCATCAGCAACAGCAACAACCTCGATCGGGAACACCTGACCGTCAGGCATAGCGGCACACGCCATCAACGCACCACCATCACGGTCAGGCTCAAAGTCCAACCCGAACACCACCCGGCCACCATCAGCCAACACCTTCGCCACAGTGAAACCAGACCGCTTCGCCTGACCCCACCAACGAGACAAACCAGGCCCACCAGAAGACGTCCACAGATTCAAGTTTTCTTTGCGAACCGTCGCCTCATCCGACTCACGAACCTCAGTCATCAACGACAGCCAGTCAACACCGCCAGGCTCACCAGCCGACGGGTTCGCCGCCCGCACCTCAACCGGATCAAACCGGGACGCATCATCCGACGACGCATACTCGATCCAACAGATCGTCGCATCAGGATCACCGATCGACGCACGGCCAAGATCGGTGTAATGACGCCACAAAACAGACGTCTCATCACCAGCATTCGACACCAAATAGAACTGGGCGAGAGGACGAGTCAACAACGTGTTCCTGATAGCGCCAGCCAAACCCATCGACACATGAGCGTACGCCTCGTCAGCAATCGCCAAATCCAGAGACAATGAACGCGCAGCCTTCTTCGCAGTCGGCGTCACCGGCATATACCAGGAGCCGTTCTTCATCACCAGCTTCTCCTGGTTCCGCTGCTTATTGACCTCCTTCACACGCGAAGCGAAAGGCGTGTCCATCAAAATGTCGACATGCTCCTCCCACTTCAACCGGGCCAACGAACGATCCTGAGCCGTATAGGCGACATGCTGACCGGCAGGCAACAGCTGACGAGCCACACGCGTCAAAATCCACGACGTCTTCCCATTCTGCCGAGCCACCGACGCACCCACCGTACGGAAACGGGGCCGACCAGTAACCGGATCAAACTCACCGGCAAGATCAGACGCCTCCGACTGCCAAAAGAACGGCTCCCACCCGAGCAGACGAGCAACCTGGAGATCAAGATGCCCATGCGTCGGCAGATCAGACCGAGCCGACGCCCAACGAGGCGGGGCATACGGCGGCACCGACGACGAAACAACTAGCTGGCTAGCTTCAACATCATGCGCAAGCTGATCGAAGTCAGTGATCACGAGTCCTTCGGCAAAAGCTCGAAGTCCCACACGAACGAACCAGGCGAACCCGACTTGTACGTCATCTTCACCCGGCGCACCGGCACACCCCACTCATCAGCCCGACGCCGACGAGCATCAGCCGCCTCAGTCCTCACCTCACCAATCGCATCCATGTCACTCCCCCTCCGGCCCAGTCTTCATCGGTTCAGTCTTCACCGGTTTCATCGCATCAGCCAAAGCCGCAAACGGATCAGCCTCAACATCATCCTCAGTACCAAGCAACGCCTTGCGTTCCAAATCGACACCGAACTTCAACAACGCCACAGCAGACGCAACCGGAATCTCATTCACGTCAATCCCCTCCAACACAGACATCGCCAAACGCGCAGCCTTCCGAGCCAACTCGACATGCAACTCGTTCATAGCCTGCACAGCCTGCACAGCCTGAACAGCCACACCAACACCTTCACCAACTTCTAAATCGTCGATCACAACCACTCCACACTCTGCACCGGTACACCGGCATCCTCGGGGAAAACAACGCCCTCCCTCTCCAACCGCTTCCTGAACTTCGACTCCATCGACAACAGCTTCGCCTGCTCACCCTGACATCGTAAACATGCCGGTCGAAGAACGCAGCACCCAGACTGCTCGCGGTGATCATGTCGAGATAAAGGCGGAGAATGATCCGCCGAATCTGACGCATCACCATCACACACGAGAAGAAGCTGACAAGGCAGGCCAAGAAGCCCCGCACGCAACTGCCGATACCGGTGACCGTACGCATAATCACTCACAAAATGATTCTCGCCGCAGTGAGAAACACGTCATTGTCGCGCGGACGCTCCGACGGAAGACGCTTCCCCGACTGCGCCCACTCGGCAAGCATAGGAACCCACTCGCCCTCAACGAAACGCTGCCGCGACCCATCCGCATTCTCGCGGATAGGCCAGCCACCAAACTGAGAGTGACGGCTCACGCCGACAACCAGCCACTCAACATAGCCAACCGCATAGCCAACGGAACCGGAGTGTTAATCGAGAACACGTCCAACCACCTCACCACAATATGCCGCTGGCCCTCCCCAACAACCAAACCGACCGCCCGCAGATCCGAAACAACCTGATCCAACGACTGATCTGCCTCCAACATCGCATCGAAAATCTCACGCACACTGCCATCACTGAAATCATCACTCAAATAGCTCATAGCGGAACAGTACCACGCTTGCGACCAAATGAGCAACCAGTCACCAAACAGAAGGGGAAGACGCTAGAGGAATGCTTCGACCCTTCGGTACACACACACAGGTTGACAACGTCATGTCTATATCTATTTTTTGAATTTACGTTTACCCAGGTAGGGGGACCTTTCTTGAACATTTGTACCGAATATTTCACTTCCAATTCCGTTGCAACCTTGACACGAGTTTGGAAGCCGATATACTTATCTTCGAACACCGAGCAAGCCGGTAACACTCTCGTTACCGCTAACAGAATGGACGATTCCAATGGCGAACACAATCACACTCACGACCGACCATCGGGCACTAGTTGCTTCGGTCATTAACTCGGATGTCAAGGTTGGAGAATGGCAGGCTAAGGCAAGCGACGCATGGCAGGCGATCATGGTCGTGGCACTAGGCGACGAGAAACTGGCCGAGGCGCTTAGGTCGCTCTATGTTAAGCGCCGCATCAATGCGGCAACTCCGGGAAGCATGGTCCTGACGGTTGAAGAATCGGCGGCGGTCACACTGTCTGCGAAGAACGTGTGGAAGCAACGTAAGGCAGAAGTCAAGCGCAAGCTTGCCTCCGGTAACGAGTTGGTTACCGGCCGAGAGTCACGGCCTAAGGGCAAGAAAGAACGTCTGGCAGACGTCACGGCGGCGGCTCGCAGGGCACTCGCCGCAGGTTGCACGACCGAAGACATTCTGGCCGCCCTGTCGGCCTGACCGGAGCAACTGGCACCGACGACCTGGCGTGAGCTAGGCCGGTCGGTGCCGGCCGGAGACTGGTAACCGCTTGGTTACCGGTGTCCGGGCGGCATCGCCCAATTTGACAACGGCCGCCGTAGGCGGCTGACCACGCAATGCACTAGCTGGCTAGCGCCCTGAAGACATAGGGGCGACACTGACCGGCCGGCCCTATAGGGCTCGGCTCGCAGGTGACTGGCGATCTGGAGCGGCGCGAGCATGGTCAAGATTTGGCAATAGAGCTACTGCTATGCACGTCGACAGGTCTGGCGTGTGCGGCCGGTAACCATCCGGTTACCGTCGTGTAGCGCCCTGACTGCGAGGGTTGACTTCGGCAGCGCTTTCGGCGAGCGTCCGGCCCGGTAACCGTTTGGTTACCGGACTTCCGGATCGTGTGACGTTGGAAGGATTCAATAAGACTAGCCAGACCGGCACGCTCGCCGGTCCGGCCGTGCCATCGGTGGACATTCATCCCACCGGTGCCATGTCTAGATGCAGCGCCACGGGTCGGCCGGTAACCATTCGGTTACCGGCAGGCCGGAGAGTCAACGGCGTGTCCGTTGGTTGTCCGGTCGGGCAATTCTGCCCGGTCATTCACCGGTAACCGTCCGGTTACCGTCACCCTTTGGAGGGTTCATGTCCAGCTATTTCCAGTCCACTTCTGCGGATCGTGTCGTCACGGTCTGGCCGTGCGTCACCGGCGAGTCGGCGTTCTACGATGTCGTTTACGGCGACACGTCCGGCGAAGATTATGTGCCGATGGGTACCGCTGACCGTGTCACGGCACGGGAGGCTGCCTGCTATATCGTCACGGAGATCGGCTGCCCGTTCGGGGCGACCATTGAAACGATCACTCGGCAGATCGCCGTGTGGCGTGCCGGTGAGACGCTTCGGTCAGAAGTGGCGGCGTCGAAGTGATCAGGTCTTTCTTGGCCGGTCCGGCGGCGCTTGTTCTGTCCGTGTGCGGCGTCAATTGTGCCGGTAGCCAGCCGGTTACCGTTCCTGTTCCGGTGTCGTGTCCGGCGACGACGTGGTCTGGTTGGGGCGATGTCCCGCCGTGTGATCTTGACGGTTCGCAGACGTGGATTCTTGTCGGCGAGTCGGACTTCTGGACTGTCGATCCGGCGGGCGATTGTGCCGGTGCCGGTGGCGTCTATTCGGTGAGTGTCACGGATCCGGTGACGCATTACTGCATCGACGTGGACTACTGATGCGTGTCGGCCGGTAACCGTTCGGTTACCGGCAGGCCGGAGAGCCAACGGCGTGTCCGTTGGTTGTCCGGTCGGGCAACCCTGCCCGACCACACTTCACTGCCATTTGCAAGCTATCAACTAGCGGGCTAGTGTCAGTGTTTCCATTCCGGTAACCACCCGGTTACCGGTCACGAACCAGGAGGTTCGCAATGTCCACCACCACTACTATTGCTGCGCCAACGCTTGACGAGGCTGCCGAGATGTTTCGGCTGGCGACCACGTCGGCTACAAAATGGCAGTTCCTCGACGGCGTGGTCAGTCTCGCCGTGTCGATGCCGCAGTACACGCAGACGGAGATCGTTGCCCGTATCGGTGATACCGCTCTGTTCAAGCAGATGCACGGCGATCACCGTGACACTGCCAATGGCGTCGCCGGGTCCACGAAGAATGCCCGGTCTAAGCTCAAGTCGATCCGTGATGAGCTTTCGGTGGTCAAGGTGTGGGCGCCAGCTGACCGTGTCGACGGCGTCTCGTTTGAGGCGCACAAGGTATTGAACCGGCTCGGTTCTGACGCTGGCGGCAAGATCCTGGCGGGACTCGTCAAAAATATGGGCGGTCCGGGCAACGTCACCAAGGCTTCCGTTGTCGCTCGGCTCAAGGTCGCCGACCCTGATCACAAGCCCCAGTCGAACGGCAAGAAAAAGCCTGCTGATGCTGCTGCTGGACGTTGGAAGGATTCAATAAGACTAGCTGCCGGTAACCAAGCGGTTACCGGCGGGGCTACCCCGCTGGACCTCGGCACGATCGGCTTGCTCACCTTGGCTGACGCCATCAATGCTCGGTTGACTGTCGCCGACCTGTCGGTTGACGCCGCGTTGGCTAAGGCGGTGCGGCAGATCGTCGACGTGTTCGAGGCGTTCGATGCACGGTCGGCGGCCAAGGCCAAGGCCAAGGCCAAGGCACCGGCTGCGCCGACGGCTGCGGCGGGCCGGAGTGGTTCGTCGGCGTCGTCGAAGCGTAAGCCTACGACGGCGGTCAAGACGCCGGTCAGGGCGGCGGTTAAGACGCCGACGCGTCCCGTGTTGAACGTCAAGGTCAAGCCGTGACTCTGGTCTAGTCGGCTAGGGCCCGGTAACCGCACGGTTACCGGGCCACGGCCTAGTGCTATCGGCTTCGTCGATGGTAGTAGGGCGTGCATCCTGCATTCCACCAACAACCCAGGAGGGTTACCATGTCCACCACCACCACCACCACCGCTGTCGCCGACGTCGAGAACATCATATCTACGATGGTCGTCGAGGGGCAGCCAGTGTTTGATCTGTATCGTGATGTGCCGGAGGAGCATTGGCGGCGTGCTGCTGCGTTCGTCCCTGACGTGCCGGTCGAGGGTTCGTTCATTGACCGTGACGTGTTCGGCCGGAGCGGCGTGCAGCATGTCGTCGATGCGATCGTGCTCAGCGAGAACATCATGGTTTGCGGTCATGCCGGGTCCGGCAAGTCGACGCTCATCGAGTACGTCTGCGGTCTACTTCGGCTTCCGTATCTTCGAGTCGACTGCTCACCGAATATGTCGATCCCGAACCTGATGGGCCGGTCCACTGTCGGCGGTCTGATGACTGACCGTGACGATGTTCAGGGCTGGCTTGAGGGTGACCTGCTGTTCGCTGCCCGCCATCTGCCCGGCGTCGTACTGTTCGACGAGATCAACCGGATGGATGCGGTCGGGGCGACCGAGCTTATGTCGATCACTTCGGAGGCCCGCACTTTGTCGGTGCCGGAGGCTAATCTGCCGACGTTCAAAGCCAAGACGTTGATGTTCGCTGCTACTGCGAACCCGCCGTCTTATGCTGGCACGTTCGAGGTCGATGAGGCGGTTGCCCGCCGGTTCGTGAAGCTGCCGTGGGGTTATGACCGGCCGACCGAAGACGTCTTGATCGGGTCTGAGACGTTGCTCGATGTGGCTTGGGCGGTGCGTGCTCACACTCATATCCGTTCGATCCTGCCGACTTCGACGCTGCTCCGTTTCCAGAAGAAAGTCCGCTACCACGGTGACGCTGAGGCGGCGCTCGGTTTCCTGCTCGAAGACTTCACTGGCATTGAGAAGGAAGTGATCGAGACGACGATCGACGGGCGGATCGACATGATCGTCGCCGAGTTGAAGGCGTCGAGCTAGTCGGCTAGTGCCCGGTAACCGCACGGTTACCGGGCCACGGCCTAGTGCTATCGGCTTCGTCGATGGTAGTAGGGCGTGCATCCTGCATTCCACCAACAACCCAGGAGGGTTAGCTATGAACAGTGAACTTGTAATTCGAGTGGAAGGAATACCGGGTTCCGAGGTACCCAACCTGGCACGGTTCGCCGAGTACATCGGCGTCGTGTGTCAGATCAACGGCTCGCTTGTTGAGCAGGTCTATGTGTCGGGAAGCGCCTGCGGTCCTGAGTCCACGTCGTCGTGCGGTCGGTACTTGACGCTTGGCTCCAGGTATTTGCCGTCGATGGCTACCGGTAAGCCGACGGCGATTGCTGCGTGGTGCGGTGCTGCGTTGCACGGTTTCGCACATTCCCGGTACTCACCCCGTGACGATGAGCCGTTGAGTAGGTCGCTTAAGGGCGGGCGGCTGCATCGTACGTGGAACATGATCGAGGATGCCCGGATCGAGCGGCTGCTGCTGCGTGACTTCCCGGGGTGGGCGCCGCACATGATGGGCGCCGTCTCTCACATTCTGCTTAAGCCTGTCAATAATCGTCCGCTCAATTTGAGCAACGTGTATCCGCTACTCGTCGGCCGCACCTATCTTCCTTTGGCGCTTCGGTCTGAGGCGTACGATGCGTTTGCTGCCGAGCATTCGGGGTACATCGCCGACGCTGTTCGTGATCTGACGATGCGATATTCGATGTTGGTCGATCCTGGTTCTGAGGATTGCGTCGAGGCGCTTGACATTGTGAATCGTATGCACGCTTTGGTCGGTGACTTCGGATCGGATTGCGGCAGTCACGCCGTAGATGGTTCTGTCCCCCGTGAATGGACTGATCCTGGCGACCCGTCGAGCGACGACGACGACGACGACGACGGTAACCAGACGGTTACCGACGACGAGGCCGACGATGAGGCTGACGACGAGGCCGACGATGAGGCTGGCGACGAGGCTGGAGGCGGCGACGAGGCTGGAGGCGGCGACGAGGCTGGAGGCGGCGACGAGTCTGGCGAGGCTGGCGACGATGAGGCTGGCGACGATGAGGCTGACGGCGGCGATGAGGCTGGCGACAGCGATGAGGCTGGCGACAGCGATGAGGCTGGCGGTGACGGCGACGGCGACGACACCGCTGACGGCGATCTCGATAGCTCATCCGATGGCCTCGGCGGCGGCGGCGACTCAGACGTGGACGCTAGGCGGCTAGTGGAATGGTCGAAAGCGATCGGCTCTGCACTGGAGCAGGACGAGCGGCTGAAAGAGGTTGCTCAGACGGTTGTGTCCGGCCGGATGCCGACCATCAAGCTGGCTGACGCCCAGGTTGATGGGATATCCGTGTCGGTGGCAGTCCAGCTTGCCGAGTCGGAGATCGCCCGAGAGTTGCGTGTCCTGATGGACGGTGTCCGTCCTGGCCTGCGTCGGCGTGTTGACCGGGGCCGTTTCAACGTGGCCCGGGTGGTGCGTGAGGGTGGCGCTACCCGGGCCGAGGAGATGTTTGACCGGCATGATCCTGGCGCTCTCCGCTCGACGGGGTGTGCGGTGGCGATGCTCGCCGACGTCTCCGGTTCGATGGGTTCTGATGGTCTGGTCGGTGCGATGCAGTCCGTGTGGGCTGTTGATCGTGCAGTCCAGTCGGTGCGCGGTTCGTTCAAGGCGTGGTCATTCGGATCGTATTGCAAAGAGTTGCCTGCTTCGGTGGGCGACGGGGTGTGGGTACCGAGAAGCTTGGAAGGTTCGACTGAGCCGTTGGTCGGGATGTCCGCTGCGAGTGCCTGGCTTTCTCAGCAGCGTGAGCCGAACAAGGTGTGCATCGTCGCCACTGATGGCGTGTGGGAGAAGCACGGTAGATGCCTGGACGAGTTGCGTGGGATGCGTTCGGCTGGCGTGTTGGTTGCGGTGTTCGGTATCGGGATGTCTCAATGGGCGATGGTCGATCATTTCAGTGGGGTCGATGTCTTGTTGCATCAGATCAAACATGCAGCCGACCTCGGTCCGGCTGTTGGTGCACTGTTGGTGGACCGTGTCCGTTCGTCGGTGGCGCGATGATCGTGCAAGGGAATGGCAAGCCACGTCTGCTAGGTAATCCCACACGCGTAGTGTGTACGGGCGCATGGGCGTGCGATGGGAGTCGGCATTGTGTCTGTTGGTGGGACGCACCTATTGAGAGGGTTGACGCCGAGTGCTGCCAGTGTGGAGATACGCCGCACCCGCTTGAGGATCAGTCATGAGTTTGCATCGGTGTAAGTGGTGCAACGTGCCGTCGTGGGTTTGCTTTCTCCGCTACCTGCTGGGGCGGCGGCCGTGCTGTCCTCTGTGTGACAGTGGCAAGCGTAGTCACGGCTGTCCGTGGTGAGCTAGTCGGCTAGTCAGCGCCGGTAACCACCGTGTTACCGGCGCTTGCAATCCCATGACAAGCTAGCTATAATGAAAGCAACATGAACAATCAACCAGCACCAACATGGCAGAGCGTGCTCTGGTCCATTCTCGAATGGACCTTCAAGTTTGTGTGCGCTGTCGCACTCGTCAGCTTCTCCCTGATGCTCGCCGCAACCGGCGCAGTGTTCGGCATTCTCCGAAAGACAAGCTCATGAAGAATCAATCAACCAACATCAACAACAATTCCCAGGAGGGAAACACTATGAACAACGCAACCACCACGCCCATCACACTCGACCGCAATGCAGCGGCACCGAGTCGGGCCACCAACAGCATCACGTTGACCGCAGGGTCGATGATGTTCCCGCTGTCTATCTATACCGCAGTGTCAGACGTTGCCATCAACCGCAGCGAACGACTCAACGGCGACCCGGGTATCAGCGTCGGCCGGGTGCATGTCCGCAAGGACACCGGCGACATCATCGACCCGGCTAACGTGACTCGCATGGCGGAAGCCGCAGCGGGCAAGGGTGCTGGCAAGTGGGTTGTCGTCGACGACGCCGACCTGGCCGAAGTGTACGGCGATACAGGCGAGGCCAAGATCGTCTCGTTCGTACCGGCTGCCGATGCTGGCAGGTATGTCATCGACGGTCTGGTCCAGGTGCGTGCCCGCAACGACAAGCGGGCGTCCGCTCAGGTGGCGAACCAGGCGGCGTTCTCGCTGCTGCTCACCGGTATGGCGAACCGTCAGGTGCAGGCACTCATCCGGTTCGTGGTTCGTGGCGGCCCACGGTTCGGGCTGCTCGATCACACTGGCGACATGCGGACCATCATCACGGCAGATGCCGTTCGTGAGGCCCGTGAGTTGCCGGTCATCGAACATGCTGATGGCGCCATCGACATGATGGGCCAGTTCATCGACTCGGTCGGTGTCATGTCAGAGCCGGTCATTGATGACACGCCGGTCAAGGTGCAAGAGTTCATTGACTCGAAGGCGGCGTCGTGTGGCGTGGCGGTTGGCGACTCGCCAGCTAGTGCGCCGTCTGTGGTCGTGGTCGATGTGATGGCTGAGCTAGCGGCGTCCATCGCTGCGTCGATGGAGGCACGCAAGTCGGTGAAGAAGGCTGTTGCGAAGAAGGCTGTTGCGAAGAAGGCGACGGCCGGGTCGAAAGCGAAGGCGAAGTGATGGCCCGACGTCACAAGGATTTGGATCATGCGGCGAAGCTGGCCCGCCGGTTGGGTTGGACGATCACGAACAGGAACGGGCACGAGTACTGGTGCCCGCCCAGTGGGGGGCGGGTGACAGTGTCGTCTTCTCCGTCGGATCGCAATGCTGGCAAGCAGGCGCTCCGTGATTTGAGGAAGGCAGGGTTGGTGGTATGAGTGAGCACGAAGAGCAAATCACTTTCCGCCACTGCCTGATGATCGCAGCGATCCCGCTGCTATTCGTCCTCGGGTGTGTTCTTGAGATCGTGTTGTTCTGATGGCGGCTGAATACACCGGCCGTCGGTGTGACTACTGTTGTAGTCCGGCCACCGAGCTTTACAAGGGGCAGTGCATCCCATGTCTGGCTTTCGGTAGCCTCAATGCACCGCAAGAGGGTGACGTTGACCCGTCTTCATCGACACCTGATTAGCTAGCCAGCTAGCGAGAACCCCTCGACCTTACGGTCGGGGGGTTCTTTGCGTTCCAGCTTGCAAACCAGTGGCAAGCTAGCTATACTGATTGAAGTATGACAAACTCGGCAGGCAGCATGCGGTATCACTCAGCCAGCGTCCTGTCGGTGGACCGCTACATCAACGATGACGACTGGGTAATGGAGCAGAAGCTCGACGGCGTCCGCTGCGCAGTGACAGTCAACGACGACGGGATCGTTTCGTTCTCCACCAAGTCGGGCGTGCGTCACCATCCCGCCATCGCCGCCGAACTGGGCGGCCTGCCTGGCCTGGCAGTTGACGGCGAACTCATGGCAGACGGACGTCTCTGGCTGTTCGATATCACCACGGTCGTCAGCACAGACCTCACCCGCGAGCCGCAGAGCGTGCGCCGCTCCTACCTTGAGGCGCTATCGCCAATGCTTGACATGGTCGGCCGTGCCCGCGTCCACATACTGCCGTCGGCGTCCACGACAGCCGCCAAGCGGGAGTTGTGGGGCAAGGTGATAGCGCAGAACGGCGAGGGCGTTGTAGTCAAGCGCAGGACCGGCACGTACAGCAGGACAAACACACGCACACGGCACGTTCTCAAGATCAAGATTACACAGACCGTGGACTGCATCGTGATCGAGCAAAGTCCCACCTCCGTAGTCCTCGGACTGGTCAAAGGGGACCAGCTGATCGAGGTAGGCGGATGCTCGCTGATCGGCAGAGAGGCCGTCGAGCTCGGCAGCGTCGTCGAAGTCGAATACCTCTACGTCGCCAGCAAAGAAACGCCACGGCTAGTCCAGCCAAGAATCGTCCGCAACCGCACCGACAAGAAAGCAATGGACTGCGACGTGGAACAACTCGACGGGGCGTTGACTGACCGCACCGTCCTCCTCACTCACTAGCCTGCTAGTGCTTGTGTTGAGAGCACGCCGGATGCGCAGCCCAGCTGACCCCGACGATGTTGGCAAGGTTGCGGTTCTCCGGGTCGAGAGCGCAGGTAGTGGTCCGGTACTTGACACTGCGGCTGTTGCGAATCTTGTCAGAGAAGTGGACACACGTCCGGCAAACCAGATCGTAGTTGAACGGCTTGCCAGTGATCGGATGGTTCATCCCCAGCCCCTGCCTTTCCGCATCTTGTAGACCGAATCGTACCCTTGCCGTTTTGCGGACTCCGTCCGGTACTGGTAGTAGTTCTGGTGGCCGTTGCGTTGAGCGACCCGTAGCCGATGTTTGCGTCCGGCGATGAGACGTGCCTCGGCGACAGCAACAAGGCACGTCTTCACATACCATTCCATCGCTGCGTCAGTCGAGTCGCAACCAGCCACGTTCGGTGCGATCAGTTCGGCGAGCACGTCCGGCTGCATCCCGCCGACCCGCATGTACCTGGCACCGCGCAACCTTCGGAGAGTTTTGCGTGGCAGCAGATGGAGGTAATCCCATTCTCCCTGGCCGACGTTCCATCGGGTCGGCGAAGAAGCCAGCGCCTCGGACCCGACCACACGGTCGAGTTCGTCCAACGCCCATAGCGGGCGGCTCACGTAAGCTTTTCCGTACTGTCGCCGACGTGGATGAAGATGTTGCTCCAGTCGTCACCTGACCTGATGCTGGCGTCGGCTTCCGCTAACAGTAGCTCGATGCGTGCCACCAGGATCCGTAGCGTCCGGCGCTCGGCGTCGCGTATCTCTTGGTCGTCGGCGGAGCACTGGTCGCAGTCGTGCCACACACCACCGTGGACACAGTCGGCTTCCATGAAGTTAGCGTCGGTCATCAGAACAGATCCTCTTCTTGCTCGGGTACTTCGTTGACTAGCTGGCTAGGTGGCACGGTCGGCAGGTGGTCGCCTTCCTGATCGACCGGGTTGCCTTCCCTCCGGTACTCGACAGCCGATGCGATCATCGACTGTCTCACCGAGAAGCCTTCGATGCGTAGCTCCTTGGCCGCCTCGTTGACGCTGGCAGTCACAGGGAGGCCGAGTGCCGTGAGTGTTCGGCACACCCGCAGAATGTCTTCACGGGTCACGATGGCTGGCACCGACCGGGCGGCACCGGGCCTCACGTATTCGATCTGGCCGGTGCCGACACCCTTCACGATGAGTGTCATCTGATCGACGAACGAAGTGGTGCGTGCGTGCTTGCGAGTGATGGTCGTGGTGTGGTGCATGTATTCGTCGCGACCGGCGCGCATCGTAAAAATGGCGTCGGCCTTGTCTGTCTTCACAGTCGAACCGCGCGCCCCCATCGTCTCGTCCTTGCCGGTGTTGTCGGTTGATATGACGGCGATCCCAGCCCGCTTCAACGGTGCGATAGCAAACTCGTAGAGCATTCGCCACGGCGTGTCATCTTTCTCTGCGCCGGTGACGAACCCGTTGATGCCGTCGAGGATGACGACGGACGGCTGGATCAGGTTGGCGGCCCGGGCAAGCCATGAGGCTGTTTCGATCTGGTCGAGCTTGTGGGGCAGGTCGGTGTACGCCAGGTTGTCGAGGTCGCTCGCCGAAAGTGGGATCGCTTTGACTCTGCCCACAGTGTCGAGCCTGCCCATCTCGGCGTCAAGGTAGAGCACAGCCATAGGCCCGTCAGGTAGCAGGAGGTTGGCGTCCCACGGGTCGATGCCGCGCGCCAGTCGATGAGCTATGTGCAACGCCAACGTCGACTTGCCTGCCTTGGCGGGTGCGACAAGCGCAGTCCACCGGCCAGGGAAGATAAGTCCAGCGATGATCGGTACTTCTGGTGCGTGGTTGCCGAACGCTTCGCTCCAGTTGATCAGGCCGAGGTCGTCGTGTGGGTTGACTGGGACGTCGTCGTCGTCGAGGTCACCGTCGAGTTCGTCGTCGTCGTCGGGGTCAACGAAACGTCGGGTAACCGTCTGGTTACTGACTAGCTGACTAGCTGCCTGCTCGGCGTTGTGTTTCAGCCGGATCGTCGACGCCGCTGCTTTCGTGTTGCCGCCGTGTGCTGTCGCGGCGAAGAAATGGAACGGTGTCAGGCTGACGGAACCGTCCGGGTTGGTCGAGCCGGTGGAGTGCAGTGTGTGGACGCTGGCGTCGGTGGAGAACAGGACGAGGACGCCGGTGTCGTTGTGGAGGACGGCCGACGTTCCCTCGCGGACTTCTTTGCCTGGCCTCACCCAGTGTTCGTCGTTCCCTTGGGAGTGGCTGAACTTCCATCCGGCTGCACCGAGCCGGTCAGCCCAGTTCCAGTGTTCTCGGAGAATGTCGGCTGGCCCTTTCTCGGTGCCGATCCTGCCGCTGCTGCCGTTGTTGACGGGCATGTCGATGCGTTGCTTCGGTGGCCGTTCGGTTTCGGTGACGAGTTCGATGAGCCAGTCGGGTGCGTCTTGGAGTTCGTGTTCCCAGGGCGCCATGCCTTCGAGCCAGACGTACGGCTGGCCGCTGGGGTGGATGGTTGGGGCGACGACGATCTGTCCGCCGTCGCCTCGGACGTCGACGCCGGGTGCGAGCTTGCCGTTGCGGACGTGTGTCTCGGAGGCGAACAGTAGGTGCATTCCGTTGCCGCCTGTTGCTGCGGTGACGGTGTCGCCGGGGTCGCCGTGTTCCATGACGAGCCGTTGCCATGCTGCTCCGCCTGATTGGTCGGGGTCGTGTTCGTCGAGGTCGATGGCGAACACGCAGCGCTGCCCGAACGGGGTGTCTTGCCAGCCGAGGGCGAGTCCGATGCCGTGGTCGTGGTAGGTGCCGTCTGGTGCGAACCAGTTGACGATGGTGGTCGGGTCGGTCGTTGCCGCCTTCGTCCACTCTTTCATCGGTGGGCGTTTCTCGCCAGGTTTGATTGGGAGCACCCGGTAGCCGGATGCCACATATCTGGCTGCTGCTTCTAATGCGTCGATCGGTTGTTTCATTGGTGGCCCCTAGCCATGTGGATGCAACAGGCCGACGCCGTGTAGGGGGCATGGCGTCGGCCTGTTACGAATGGTTGACTAGCTGCCTAGTCGGTGAAGTGTTCGGTCAGTTTAGCGACCGGTCACCAGGGCTCTTCGACGTGGTTGGCGTCGGCTTGGGTCTGTTCGGTGGCGGCGAGCTTGATGGCGCTCTCTGCACGGTAGGCGGCTTCGGCCTTGTCGACCCATTCGCCTTCTCCGGCCACCAGCTTCAAGTCTGCGTACACGCCGACCGTCATCTGTCGTGGGACTGCGTCGAGTTCGGCTTGCGTGGTGAGTAGCTGGCCTTTCGGGTTGCCGTCAGAGTCGTAGACCTGCGCCGAGTTGGTGCGCTGCTTCACGCAGTCTCCGACTTGCAGCTGGCGTCCGAGTGCGCGTTCCGCCTGGATCCAGTCTGCGAACGACTTGCCTTTGAGGATGAGCCGGACTGTTTCTCCTGCTTCGGGGACGCCTTGTTCGTCGCCGAGTCCGGCGGGAGAGTCGGTGCCTGGCATGACCAGGCATTTGACGACGAGTTCTTGGCGTGGGTTGCCGTCCGCTTTCAGTAGCGGCCCGATGATCCCGGTTGCGGTGTCCTTCTTCGTACGGTTGCGTCGTTCGACGTTGATGACTGCACCGACGAAGTTCTGTCCGAGTGCTGTGCGTTTCACGACCGGTGATCCGGCTGCGTGCTGTTCTCCGAGTTGAATTGCCATGTTGCTTTATCCTTCTTCTGTGGTTAGTTGAATTGCGGGTTGTGTTTCATTTGCGGTAGCTACGTTGTTACCGGATTCGTAATCTACCAGTTCTTTGATCTCGACGGCAAGTCTCACGGCCTGTTCTGTCGAAAGATTTCCGAGACGATGGCCGAGCGTTAACACCGGGAAGCGTCCGTCGACCATTGCGAGGACGGCCGTGAACTCGACGTTTCCCTCAGCCTCGTCAGCGAGCAGAGGGTCGTGCATCTCACCGTAACCGTCATCCTTGGTTTGCCTCCACGCCGCCCAAGTGCAGAGCGCCAGATACAAATGTCCTCGCTTCATCGAGGGCAGCTTCGATAGCTGGAACGGAACCTCCGCCTCGTTACTCTCCTTCACCCGGAACCCCGTCCATTCCCGGCCCGACTTGTCGAGCACCATGTCGAACATGAGTCGGGCTTCGGCCATCATCTCATCAGTGGCCGGTCCCCCCTCAGCTTCGAGCGGGTCGATCTCTGGTTCGGCGGGTGGCGGGGCAGGGTGGGCGGCCTCCTGCTCCGCCTTTGTCTCCACCATCTGAGCGAGCGATGGCCGCTGCTCTATCTCGGCCAGCAACTTCGACACTCGGATGACGAACTCGTTGCGGTTCGGGTTGACGCCGAACCGTTTGAACGTCTCTCTGATTGTGGCTTTCTGCACTTCGGTCAAAGCGTTGAACCTGGCCCGGTTGCTCGTCACCGTCGGCGACGGATCGTGGACCACGGCCACCTGTTCGTTGACCGGCTCGGCGGCTGGCTCGACTGGCTGGCTAGTGGACGGCTCAGCCCGCGGTGCCCATTTCCTGCCGAGTGAACGGTTCTGGCTGCGAAGCGCCTGCCACCATGCGTGCATGTCAGTCCAGTAGGCGAAACCCTCGTCGAGGTCGATCGGGAAAACTTCGTAGCTGTCCGGCTTGATCGAGATGATGAGGCCACCCGCCAGTTCTGGCGGTGCGATCCGTTTCGCTCCGTGCTGGCTGCCTGGGTCAGCGACGATCCAGTAGTCGGCCTTGCCGTAGGCGGCGACCTGTGCACCCTCTTCCGGGTGGGCCGCATGATTGCCGTCCTCGGGCCTGGATTTCCAGTCGACCAGATAGTACTTGCCGTCGATCTCGACGACGGCGTCACCGGTCCCGCCGTAGCCGAAGTATTCGTTGCCGCGTTGGACTCCGGCGGCGTTGAGGTACCGGGAGATGGCGACGAACTCGACGGCGATCTGCTTCGGTTGGTAGGCGGCGAAGAAAGCGTCGGTGGTTCTGACGTACGGCTTCGCAGCGTCGGTCATCTGGTAGATGGGCAGACGGTTGGCGAGCAAGGCTTCGGCGTGGGCGTGAACGATGTTGCCGCGGTCGCCCGCCTTGTTCAGACCGGCCGCCGAGAGCAGGTTGATCCGCTCTTTGCGTTCAAACTCGTTGTCGACGTTGCCGATTTCGACTAGCTGGCTAGGACTCTGAGACAGCCGCTTCGCCATTGCCCGCGACCAGTCGGTCCCGACAGCTTTCTTGACTGTGGAGATCGACGGGTAAATCTCGTTGTCGCCGGTAGCTCCCCACACTGGGTCGGCTGGCAGAGGGTCGCAGTAGAACCGGTCGCCGAACCTTCCTGCCTTGACCCGGTAGTTGTCGGCGTCTGCTGGCGGTCGCAGTTCGATCACTGGTTCGAGCCTTCTCCGTGGTTGATATGCCACAGTCCGATGAGTGCGGCTTCGGCGCGGCCGTCATGCTTCACCAACATGAAGGAGCGAGCGTGCTGCGGCCAGCGTCGTGTCGCCATTTCCCGTGCCTTGCCTTTGTCTTTGTTGAGCCGCATGTCGCGTTTCCATTTGGCGGGCGAGACGTAGACGAGTCGCATTCCTTGCGCTGCGGCCATTGCTTCGACTACACCCTTCGATCGGCCGAAGCTGAACGCTGACGTGACACCCATCTGCGGCGAGGAAGACACGTCCTCGATCACGCAGATAGCTTCGCCGACCGTCGCGCATCGAGCTACTGTTAGCGGAAGCGTGAGGGACGAGAAGGTTTCGGAGAGTTGAGCGACGGACACATGCTTGCCGATGATCGGCATGTCGTAAACGCTGATCAGTTCGCCGAGGTGGTCGAGCAGAGCGATCGCCCCGGTCTTGCCGGGGTCGACTCCGACGATGAGGCTCATGCCGGGATCCGTGTCTTTGCGCCGCGTGCCGCCAGGACGGCTTCCGCCTTGTACTGCTCGGCGAGATCGTTGGCGACGGACGACACTTCGATCGGATCGTAGGTGTGTGCCGCTGTCTGCGTGTCGGTCAGGGCACCGTCGGGGACGATCCGGCCGGACCTGATGAGGATGCCAGTCAGACGCTTGCCGAACAGTGCGGCGATCTGGCGGCGGGTCAGCGGCGGCTGAGTTCTGCCGAGCGCTTTGGCGGTGGCTGCGTGCAGCTTTGATTCGGCGGTGTACTGGACGGCGTTGTCGGCGGCGATCGTTCGCACTTCCTCTTGCAGGAACAGGAGTGGCGCTGTGAGCGCTGCCACTGCGGTATAGTCGACTTCGCCGTCCGCTCCCTGCTTGCCGATGGGGGAGATTCTGCCTGCTCTCACGGCACTGTCGAATTGCTTTCTTTCCAGGATGAGGCAGGCTTCACGCCGTGTGATTGGTTCAGTCAGGGACTTGTATTTGCTCATAGGAGAGCAACCTATCACGCGGCGTGAAGACTTGCAACTAGTCTAGTCAGCTAGTTACGAACCCTTCGCTAGCCTCGCTGAAACCGGAGAACGCTTCGTCATCATCCCAGTCCTCACGCATCCGGGCAGCCCTCACTTCAAGTGGCGGCTCCAGACGCATCTCCAGAATGTCCAGAAACTTCTCCGTAGCACCGTCGCGCAGCATGAACAGGTAGCCGTTCACGGCGCGACGGACGCTCAGTTGGTTTGGGTCGGCTCCTCGTCCGAGGCACCATCCGTCGAATCTTCCCCAGTCTTGGATGATCCATCCGAGGATGATCCCGGCTGCGTAGGGTCCACGTCCGTCAATCCTCGCATGATCGCAGAAGCAATCTGACTGACGAGCGCCGGGGCCATCGAATCTTCGATGTGTGCGAGCATCGCTTCCTGCTCGTCAGGATGAACGGCGTTGATGATCAAGTCAATGGACAGGGCGTACGCCGAGGCCGCCCGCTCTGGGCCTTCCAAATCTTGGACTCTTGTCGCCTCCGCCGCCTTGTCCATCGCCGCGCGGAACGCGCGCATCCCAAACGGTTGAAGCCGGTACTCCTTTCCCTGGACTTCCAGGATGTCGTCTTCGACTGGTGCTCCGAAACTGTGCTTTGCCATAGGTCAGCACCTTAGCATCGGCCGCAGCAAACTAGTCAACTAGTCGAGAGCAGCATCAATCGAGTTCTTCATAAAATCGCTGCCTTCTGCGCGAGCGACCCCACGCACAAAAACGAGATTGCCAGATTTGTTCTCAAACCGCAGCCACCCGCTCCGACCACTAGTACTCGGATCGCTACTCCACCGAAGGCCACCCGCCACCTGTGGCTGCCCCGGCCTCACCCGCATAGACCCCGACCGACCCGGAGCGTTAACCGGGCCTCGGCCAAACTCATTGACCAGAGTGTGAGGTGCATCAGAAATGACCCGAGACGCCGGACCCTCCGGCGACTCACGTACCGACTCGACACGGATACCGTTCCGTAGCTTCCCGCTCTTCACCGGAGCCAACCGTTTCATACGTTTCTGGACGGCATACGAACGGCGCTGGACGTCCCTGCCGACGTCGCCGTTCGCCGACCGGAGCATGATGCCGACCGCCCCGTCGTTGAAAATGACGGTCCCGCCGTCAATCTTCAACTTGCGCACAGACATCAGCTACACCAGTCTTGCTGCGGCAATCCGATCGTCAGTCGAGTAACAATCGCAACGCAGCCACCCTCGTTCTGGATTGTCTGCTCGACGCCCGCCCGCTCCCAGCCTTCCGGCAACCCGCCAGTGAGAGTGTTGTAAATCAAAGCAGCTTCCTCGCCGATAGACGCAGCAGAAGCCTGTATCTCCGCCGTCGTCGGCGGGTTGCCGTTGTCATCCATCACAGGCGAGCACCGGAGCAAGATGACGGCGACATCGACCGCCAGCAGCGTGTTGTCGCAGATCGTCAAGTTCGTCACCGGCTGCGGGAAAGTCTGGGTGCTGAAAATGCGAGTCCACGTTGCCGCCAAGACACCGCAGCACTCATCCCACACTAGATCGCCAGCAAAAAGATGGTGGTCGATGATCGGCTCGCTCGCCGTGGACGCCTCGACCGCTTCGAGCACCCTATTCATCAGTACCTCGGCGACGTCAGCAGGTGACCGGGCCAAGAGCTCGCCGTAACTGTTCAGTGGCATGACTGGAGACTAGCCGACTAGCGCCGACGTGGTCCGTCGATCGAAACGACGCGAGGCTTGCGTCGCAAACCGTTCGGGTTGACAGTCCGAATCAGATTGTCCGTGAGCGGCATACCGGTCAGCCCGAGATTCAAGAACAGGGCTGGGTCGAGCGCTTGCGTCGTGATCCCCTGCCGTTGGACAGCAACAAACCGCGACGGGAGTTTGCACGCGTTCCCGGCGAACGCCGAAACGTACTCACGGACCACCTCGCCCATCGCTGCCCCGACCAGACCGTGATATTTGGATCCGACGCTGAGCGGCACACCGGCAACGTAGGTGACCTTGACCCGGCCAGGCTCGCAGCCGCCGGAAGACGGCCAGCAGCCAGATATGCGGATCAGCTTGTTGCCAGCGATCATCGTGTAGCTGGCAGGGTCGAGCGTCACGCCGTCGACGCGAAGATCAGTGATCGCTTGCACCGGGCCGATAGGCAGTTTGATTGCGCAGCACATGCCATCGGAGATCAAGCGCGTACCGTTCCATGACGTCGGGGCGCAATGGTCTGACGGATACTGGCGGACCTGGAACCGCTGATCGTACGTGCATGTACCAAAGTTGCGGCCGGTCAGCCCGTTCAAGAACTCCCGGGCAGCCGACTTTGCGGAATCCAGCACCTCATCATCAACATTGCCAGTATCGGCGTAGCCGATGATCGGCCATTCCTCGCATCCTGTTCTTGCCATCACGTACTCCAGTCTTGTTCTTCCGTATAACGCAGAAAGGGCGGGCGCACAGGCCCGCCCTTTCCACAAGTCGAAGGCTGTTGTCAGCCGTTCGGATCGAAGTCGATCAGCCAATCGACCAGAGTCGAACGGTCCTTCCCGTTCGACTCCAGTTCAAGGATGAGACTGGTCGTCTCCGGGTACAACGTCACGAAGTCTTTGACCTCGTCGACGTTGTGGCTCCCAGGATCGAAGTCCACTGTTGCTGGATCAACCGGTTCCGGCGAAGTGTCTGCCGATGCCGACCCGAAGACCAGGAAGGCTTCGGCCGACACCGGCAACACCGGCGACGCCGGATACTCGGTTGGTGGCTTCGGGCGGGGGACACCCAATCTGTGTGTGCGTGCGGTCGACATGCGGCCACCTTACCTTTCTGATGATGTTGGATCGGGGACTAGCTGGCTAGCCAGGATCAGGATGCGCCTGCGACCCAAGCGGAACCGCCCCAGTGGGCGAGGCTGCCATCGCCGAGCGTGATGTAACTGCCAACCGCCCACTCCGTGAGCGGAGAAGCGATGACCGTGCTCAGGCCAGCAATGGTGAGTGGTGGGCCAGCGTTCGTTGGGGTCAGCGTGCCCTCGGCGCCGGTCACTTCGGTTGCGCCGGTAGCGACGACAATGGCGCGTGCGCCGTTGCTCGACACGGGAGGCTGGACGTCGGTGATACCGATGTAACGGAACGCACCGACAGGCCACGGGTTGACGGTCGGAGAGTCGGCGTACGGGCCGGTGCCCCACGCCGAAACGGCGTTGTCCGACGGGTCAGGAGCAGCACCGAATCCGTTGCCGCTCATCTCCATGTTCATCGTGCCGTTCTCCACGGTGCCACCGCCAGCAATCATGCCGTTGCGGACATAGGCGGCAGCGAAGTAGCCCCAGTACGGCTCGCCCGAAGCGTTGCACGGCTGCCCGGTCGCCCGCGTCCACACCTCGGCGGCGAAAGCGTTGACGTTCCGGTTCTCATCGAAGAACGTACCGACCATGCCGTCAGTGTCGAAGTTGGCGAGCGAACCAGCCACCATGACCATCGTCTCGGGGTCGATCTCGCAGAAGTCCATGCCAAGATTCAGCCACTTGACGCGAGGCGCATCTTTTTCTTGGATGCAGAAATCGCCCCAAGCATTCTCGGACGTGTACTCGGTTCCCTCTTCCGTTTCGTGCTCCCACGAAACAGAGATGAACCCGGTGGTGATGATCGAGCCGAGAGCGCTGTCGTACAGCGGTACTCCGCATTCATCCAGGGCGGTCAGTCGCATGATGCGACCTTTGATGGACTTCATGGTCTGTTCCTCCTGGAATCAGGCTGGGGTATGGGTAGAGGTGACTGCAACACAGTCGTAGCCGATCAGCCATGTTCGCTGGATCAGCACTGTGCTGCTGTTGTGCGTTCCGTCGTTCGTTTCGACCTGCTGGGGTGTGCCTGCCCGGAACAGGACCGGCGCACCGGTGCCGAGAACGGTGAGGCCGTCAGCGCCGTCGTAGCCTGCACCGATCACGACCGGCGTACCGGTGCGGGTGGTCAGGGTGCCCGACGGACGGACCAAACCGTCGCCGCCGAGCATGATCGCTGCACGAGGTGTGAGATGGATGACACCGAGGCCGTTGTATTCCTCGGCGAGATGCTGTTCGACTTCTGCGAGAGCGCTCAGCAACGACGAAGCGGCAGGCAGTGCTGTCGCTGCACCCGTCGCCTCATCCCAGAAGATGCCTTCTACTGCTGGCGCTTCGGAGTAAGCAAACACGCTGTCCGGTGACGTCGTGTAGGCGTCATCCCGGCCAAGAGTGTCGAACAGGGACTGTCGTACATACGAGTAGACAGTGTGGCGTTCGGCTGTACCGCCAGCCAGGCAGGATTCGGCCAGCGTGAGCGCCGTCTGCGAGTCGCCGGACAGGCATTCGTCGTCGGTTGTCGACACGACACCACCGCACACACCGCTCCCCGGCCACACGACGCCGAGACGGTCGTGTGTCCCGAGATCGCGTGGCAGGAAAGTGGTGGTGAGTCCGTGCAGCCGCGGGCGTACCTGGGGAGGAGATACCGGGATGCGGACTTGTGAGGTGGTTGTCATGTTGAGACTCCGATCTAGATGACTAGCTGGCTAGCCAGTATCAGACTTCGCCGTCGATTTTGCCGGTCAGCGTGTAGCTCCACTTGCGTCCGGCAGGGCCGCGACGTGCGATGGTCCAGAACTCCTCGAACCATGCCGCCGTGTAATCGTTGTAGGCGTTCATGTCTGGGTCGCGCTGGACGCCGAGGTCGATGCGTCCACCGTTCAGCGAGAAGTACGAGCCGCCGAACCACATGGCGACCTGGACTGCCGCCGGATAGTTGGTGGCAGGGGCACCACTGTAAAGGGGCTGCCAGTCGGGGGTGTACTGGGGCTTGATGCCGCGCTGCGTGAGCCAGCCGTTGATCATGGAGTCGGGGACCGACATCATGTTTTCGACGCCCGCACGCTTCGCCATGTTGGCGCGGAGGACCGGCATGATCCACTCGGGGATCAGTGCTTCGACGACAGTGTTCGCGCCGACCCGGTACTGGGAGCGCATGTCGACAGCCTGCAACTCGATGATCTGGAGCAGGTCGGCGGCGACGTCCGAGCCGGGATCGGCTGGGATGACCGTGACAGTGTCGTTGACGACCCGTGCGATACGTCGGCTCGACATGAACCGGCGGTGCGAGGCGAGAGCGACCCGCAGGAAGTCTGCGGTCAGTTCCGGCCATGCCTCGTTCGACAGGTTGCCGTGAGTGACCGACAGGCCGTCAGCACCCATGCGGGCCTCGGACCACGTCGGGCAAGGGATGCGCATGGAATGCTTGAACGGTGTGCCGGTACCGGCGATGGCTGCGTCGTCGGCGTCGTCGGTTGCGACTGTCACCGTGTCGGAGTCGACGACCGTGACGACGTAGTAGTCGCCGGAAGCGAACCCGGAAGCATCGGATCCTGTGACACGGATCGCGTTGCCAACTTCGAGGCCGTGATCGGACGCAAAGTTGAGGGTGGCGACGTTGGAGACGATGGCGCCAGTGAAGGCGACTCCGCCGACAGCGTTGATGTCTGCCGTTTCACTCCACGCCCAGAAGGCGTCGTCTGCGTCGCCGACCTGGAACATGCTGGGGAACATGATTCCTGCCCGTACGTCGCCACCGAAAGTCGGGACGTCGAACAGGTTGTCAGCGTCGGGGCCGAGGTCGAACTGTTCGAACACGGGCTGCGACGGGGCACACCAGCCACCGGCTGCGAGCAGCGATTCGGCGGTCACCTTCGAGTTGTCGACCGAAGCGCGGAGGACTTCGGCGTTGTGCTTGGCGTCCGACGTCAACGTCTGGTTCTCGGCGAACGGCATGTTCAGTCGGCCGATGCGGGGACGGTTCTTGCCGACCGGCATGGATGCTGCCCGGTCGTTGAAGCTGGCGGCCAGCTGGAGCAAGGTCACTTCGTTGTCGGCACGCACCTCGGGGTGAGTGGACGTGGCGAAGTCGATTGCTGCGACAAGGCTGGGCTTCGGGCCGTCGGCCTTCGCTCCGCTGGCTGCGAGTGCCATGCGTTGTGCGCCTCGGGCGGGGGCTGGGCGCGGGGCGCGACCGGCGATTGAGGCGGGGGCGGCGCGGCGGGCGCTGGCGGTGATCGCTGCGGCGGATGCCGGGGCACCAGCCATCTCTTCCAGCGGCTCGGCGGATACCGGCGCGTCGAGCGGGGCGTCGGCCGGGGTGGCTACGTCCAGCGCTTCACCCGCTGCCGGTGCTTCCGTATCGGATGCGGTGCCTTCTTCGGCGATCGCTTCGACTGCCTCGGCGGCTTCGACGGCGGGACGGACGCGTGAGGCGAGTGCTTCGGCGGCCATGTCGGCTTCGGCGGCAGCGTCGGCGCGGGCCGTCTGCTCGGCGCGGAGTGCGTCGACGTCGTCGGCGAGTGCGGTGAGGGTTGCGATGTCGCGGCTGCCTTCGCTGTACTGGCTGTCGAACTCGGCGGTGAGTTCTTCGAGGCGGGCGGCGAGAGTTTCGTCGTCCATCGCGTCGAAACCGGTGGTTGCCGGTGCGTCGAGGACGGCGGCGTCGGCTGCGGTGAGAGCGTCGCCCTCGGCAGGCTTGTCTTCCATTCGGGTTTCGCCGAATGCTTGTCGGTGGAAGTCGAGCAGTTCATCCACGGTCATGCCGTTGACTGTCTTGACGAGCTTGTTGGTCTTCATGGCTTGCTCCCGTGGGGGTAGTGGCGGTTTGTGGAGAATTAGGTCTGCCGTGAGCGTCTGCTCTCGGGGCACTCGACCGAAGCGTTGGCCTCAGCGGTGGCTGTGTGTCTGTGACGGTAGCGGAACTAGCTCGCTAGTGCAAGCATTGTCTATCAGACTCGCGATTCGGACAGTGAGACTCACTCGGTGCCGTCAGCCGCGGACTTGGGCAGCAAGAGAAGCCGAACCTTCATCGAACGCATGCAACGCGTCGGCCGATAGGTGGACCCGCTCAACATCGGTCC
>Ga0209491_10001669_pt1 | contig 42221 bp, 34 predicted proteins | sample BON02_FD_187213 | JGI IMG/M metagenome (GOLD analysis project Ga0209491, IMG submission 187213) | Freshwater microbial communities from Lake Bonney liftoff mats and glacier meltwater in Antarctica - BON-02 (SPAdes) (version 2) | ecosystem: Environmental > Aquatic > Freshwater > Ice > Glacier... | reverse complement strand
CATCAATCGATTACTATTTAAGGTGGCTGTTGGCAATACTAGCTCGTTGCCAGTGAGATCGTTACTGTGTAGGAATACCGACCAAATTGAGTCAATCTGGCATAGCTACAGGATACGTGTAAAAACCTGCAAGATAGCCCTCTAAGTCTTGCCTAAACTAGCTTTCATTGTTGAGATCGAGCGGGAGATGAATTGCGCCCTCCAATGGAGCAGGAATGCTTTGCAGATCGATAACAAAATCGCCATACCGCTTCAAATGCCCGGTCAAATAAGGACTCAGCGTTGCTAACATCAACCGATCGATCTTAACCCCCTCAGCAGTCAGTTGCTGAATGACCATAGACAGATCCACAGCATTATGGAGAATCACCGCACTAGCGACCAGATCTAGATACTTGACCCGCTTCTCTTGCTGTTCGGGATCGTTTTCAGTAATAATCCCCTCCTTTCCAAAAAAGATCCAGTCTAGGAAATGATTGTAGCCTTCCACAACATTAGTACAAGCAGTAATCTCCCGTCGCAACCCACGGTCAGAAATATATTCCAGCAGAAATACTGTCCGAACAACTCGACCTAATTCCCTGAAAGCTTGATAGAGACGATTCTTGCGACTATAACTCCCCAATTTCCGCAACAGCATTGAAGGTAAAAACTTCCCCGCCTGAATCGATAACACCACCCGCATTAAATCCTGCCAATGAGTGCGAATTAACGACCAATCGACAACATCCTTAAACAACGGGTCGATATACTCGTAGACAGCATCCTGACTGGGACGGAAGAACTTATAATCCTGCCAGTTACGAATCCGAGGCATCAGTTTAATGCCTAACAAATATGACAATCCAAACACAGTAGTTGACTGTCCTTGGGTATCAGCGTGCAAAGTATCGGGTTGAATATCTGAAGTATTCTTGAGCAAGCCATCAAGAATATAAACCGCCTCCCAAACTCCACAATTAATGAAATGGGTGAACAAGGCAATGTAAGTATCGGAAACATGGTGATAAGCAATACCGCCATAGCCACCATAGCGAATGTGATACTCTGACATTAAATTATTTTCATAGACCTCAAACTTACTGCCATCAGCAGCAGCCTTCTTCCCCGTCCCCCAACACTTGGGCAGCTCCAGCAGATTATAGGCATTAATCAGATCTCGCATCGCTGCTTCAAGCTGTTGAATGGAGATATGTTGGCGATTGACATAAGCCAACATCCGCGAACTAACTTTTCCCCGTGTATGTCGTGCGGTTTGATTCGGCCCCAGATTACAACCATAGCCAAACACCGCCAAAATATATCGTTCGACCGAATTCTCAATCTTTGGCTCGGAACCAGAAACTGGACCAAAATGACGCACCCAATTGAGCCAATGCTCGACGTGACAGAGGATATCCAACACACTCCGCTCTGGCAAGCGTTGTAGGATCTCCGCTTCCAATTGCGTTGCACCAGATGGTGGCGGCGCAGCAGCAATTCGTTTGAGTACTGGTTCGCCCTCAGCACTAATGGTTATTTGCGTCCCATCCTTGCAAATTTGGTCTACAGTAGTGGCTGTCTCCGTCAGCTTAGTCTGAAGCTGTTCGACAAATTGAGCGGCTGTAGGAGCCATTCCGGTTTGTTGACAGTAATCTGTTAATAGCGGCTGACATTCATCCCAGGACAGTAGCTGTTCGCGAAAATCTGCATAGTTCTCCGACCCCACCACACAAGCGTCGCCACTTTTGAATTCTGCTGCCAAATAGGTGAAGATACACACCTCGAATTGCTGTCGCACCAACTGCAATTTACCTTCATGTTCCTCCACTACCAATCGTCGCCAGCGTTCGCTCATAAAGCTTAGATCTAAGTCCGAAGCTGGCAACCATTTGGTGCGGCGATCTTCATGCGCCAAAACGACAGTCAAAGCAGCCATTAACGAAAGATCTTGGCTGGTGGACTGAATTTCCAATCCGCGCACTAATGGAAACAACACCGAACGGTAACGACTGTAGAACCGCCAGATTAAGGGTAAATAATTGTCGCTGTTATAAGCGGTAATCTCCTCGCACTGCGCCAATAAAGCTGCGGCTCCCCCATGCGTTGTTAAAACAGATTGGACTCGTTCGCCCAAGCTAGCTGTATCGGTTTCTCCTGCTGATGTCTGTAAAATTTCAGCCAAGACTCCCAGCATCGATTCCGTTTGTGCTAAATGCTGTTCGCGCAACTCTACCAGCTTGTCTTTGGCGCACTGGTGCATTTTCTGTACTCGTTTGAGAAACATCTCGACCAAATAGTCGCGAGTTTTAACTTGGACGCGGTAGAGCAGACAAACCAAGAGAGCGCGACGTTTAGCTAGTTTTAGCTCCCGTAGATCCGTCAGAGCCAAGGCTTTGGCTTGAGCGGCAAAGGATTTAACCTTAGCAGGTGCAATGGTGACGAGCAACTGGCGCACATCCCCACAGGTGAGCATTTGCTCGAATTTAGCTTGTAATGCTTGAATGTGAGACAGACGAGCACTTTTCGGTGGTGCTCTCAATAAACTGAAGGTTAATCCCGCTGCGGGTGAAGTGGATACCAAATCATCCACAAATGCTTGCTGAGGCGGAGTCATCGCATTGGTAATGCGCCCAAATAAGCGGTTATTCACGACAGTACGGATATGACCGACTAAACGATCTAAGGTACTAAAAGCTGGTAATTCATAGCTTTCTTTGACCAATTCTTCGACTGCGACATTGATTAAATCGGCAGGATACTCCATCACTTCAGCCGCCTGTGCGATGGTCGTAGCAATGGCAGCTTGAGCCTTGCGGTCGTAAGGATGAACGCCCAAGTAAGCTCGAATTACCTCTGCATAGTAGTAGCGCGAACGTTCGGGCGGGATGGCACAGACATTGGCACTGAGATTCAAACAAGCCCGAATGTGTCCGACAACTGTTGGCGGGACTGCTTCGGAAGGTGGGAAATAACCCAACCGCTGGAATGATTTGAGCATCACCAATAAGCGCAGCAGCCCACGTTTACTTTTAACTTGTCTATGGACAAATGCTAGCTCAGATGCTGATGGCGTATATAGTTCGGTCAGTTCTTTAACAGTTGCCTGAGATTTGAATCGGGGATAAGCAGTCCGTTCAATAGCAGTCATAAAGCTGTTGGGAATTCCAGCCAGAGCTGGCAATACTCAGTTGTCCAAGGCAGAGTATAAGCCATACTCTGTCAATTTATGAGAGATTTCAATCAAACAGTATTTTCAGGAGATTTATTGACAGCTAGATTTGAATGTTTTTCGAGGCTTGTAGCAATCGATCTAAAGCTGAGTGCGCGACAATCTCGGCTCGTTCGGAAGTAACTTTTTGGTAGCGTAATGTAGTGTGAATGTTAGTATGTCCCATCAAAGCACGTAGCTCCTCGATGCCCATTAAGCCAACTCGTTCGGTTGCAAATGTGTGTCGTAAATCGTGCATCCTAATTCCATCGAGTTCTGGTGCGCTCTCAATCAAGTTTGTCCAGTCTCGATGTGCTGTCCGATAACTCAGACGGGTGACTAATTTGGTTACGGGTTTTTGGGCGGTAAATAGGGCATCCGATTCTGGGTGACGGTAGTATTTTAGATATTTTTCTAATGCTGTTGCTGCATCTTCACTGTAGAAACACCACCGAATTTTATTACCTTTACCAATCACTTGAAATTTGTGCTCGATGAGATTGAGATCTGATAAGTTTAGTGCCAAGACCTCTGCAATTCTGGCACCAGTGCGGTGTAACAAGCACACCAGAGCTTTCATCCGATTGTGACGGTCGATTACTTGGTAGAGTGTGATGATTTGGGATGGAGATAAATATCGAATCACTCGATCTGAAAAATGCTCTCCTCGTTCTAGGTTGGGTTTGCGTCGTTGAAGTCTGACGATAGGGTTAACTTTCAAGTAACCTTGCTCGACGGCGAAGTTAAATAGAGCTTGTAAGATTGCTTGATGTCGTTGATGAGTCGTGTAAGCTAGATGGGATAAACCATCGAGGTAATTTGCTAGTGTCGAGCGGCTCAAGATTTCAATCGGATAACTGCCGTATTCTCCCAGTAGCGGCATGAGACTTAGTTCATAGGATTGAACGGTGCTTCGAGCGAGTCCTAGACGCTCTAAGAATTTAGTAGCGACTGTAGCTAGTGGGATAGACAATTTAGCAGTTAGTTTAAGTAGTAAAGTTGAATAATACTTTCCCTAGTATAGTTCTGAGTTAACATATTTTAAAACACCGTTTTGTGAATATTCTCCAAAGTAGTAAATCGCCTATCGCTAATGAAACCGTCGGTGATTATGTCAAACGAATGCGATTAATGCTCGGTTTGAATCAGAAGGAATTGGCAGTTATCGCAGGGATTCACTTGCAAAGTGTGGGGAAAATCGAGCGCGGGCTGACAGCCAAACTGAGTTCTCACAGTAAAAGTGGCTTGGCAAATGCGCTGCAAGTTCCGATGGAATATTTAGAGGCGGTCTGTCGCGGTACTTTGATTGCGCCCGTTTCTCAACTCAAATTTTGTGCGCCGTGCTGGACTCCTGGAACGCCTCCAGATCCGCTCTGGATGGAGGTGAGGGCTAAATACTGCTTTCTGTGTGGTTCTGCGCTTCGAGATCGCTGTAGTCATTGCCAGGAGAGGATTACTTCTCTCAAGCATCGGTTCTGTCCTTTTTGTGGGACTGCTTACAAGGCTGAAGCTAATTTTCAAAGCTAGTCTAGGTAACGCTTAGAAGTCTATCTTGCAGGTTTTTACACGTATCCTGTAGCTATGCCATATATTGTTTTTGCATAAAGCTCTCTCTTTCTTTATCAAATTTCCCCCATTTGAACTAATTTGACAATCCTAATTCTTAGCTGTGACGCTGCACTAGTTGCTCTGCTTCGTCTTTTACTTCACCTAGATCTACAGTAGTCGATTCGTGGTGTTCTGCACGATTGGCGATCGCTTGTTCTACTGCGGTATCGCCAACTTTTTCACCGGATGATTCACCCAGAAATGCCCCAAACTCGGCACCTAGTAATGCTCCAGTCGAGCCGAGGAGCAGTTCGCCAATGGTTTCGCCTACCACTTCCCCAACGCCTTCTCCGGCTGCTGCACCTAACTTTTCACCAATGGTTGTTTCAGTCTCTTCGACGAGATCGGTATCCTCTGCTTCAGCTTGAGCATGATGTTTTGGTTGATGTTGAGCTTTAGTTTGATTATTACATGGCGGTAGATGAATCCATTCAGGCAGTAGTATGGCGATCGCACTCGCAGAAATCGCCTTAGAGTCATAGTGAATCACGATCGATCGCGCCCAAGCGTTAATCCGCACCCCCGTTATAAACTGTTGGAACTCGATCGATTGTTGCAGATGGCTAGCATAGACTGGATCTGCTCTGAGTCGATCGATCTGGATGCGAATCCGCCCTAGCGTCTGATGGACGATCTGATATCGGTTTGTGATTTGGGACTTCTGCATAACAGTCAAAATTTAGCTGGATTAGGTAGCAGCCCAACTAAAGCAGGTAGCCGCTAAGAGTAAAAATGGGACGGTAGGCACGATCGGTAGAATTGCCCCAACAGCGGCTAACCCGATACTGACAACTCCGGCTGTGACTAGGGCGACTTTTCTCAAGCAGTTGAAGATAGCAAACATCAAATTTTTCTCAATAATTACAACTAGGCGAAAGCGAAGCGCTGCCTTGAGCAGGTCGAATCAATTGCAGCAAGCTTACTTACTCTGAACTACTGCGGCTGGTTTTTGCCGTTTGGCAGCCGCTCGTTTGCTAGTTTTTTGCGGCGGTGGTGGCAATCGTAAATCCAGATCGATGCTCTCAAGGAGCGGCTTTGCTAACGATTTAAACAACTTCGCATTAGCGTCATAGCTCCAAGCCAAGCCCTCTGGATCTAGTCCGCGACTCCATTCGCTAAATTCTGGTTTCGATCGTTCTCGTGAGAGATTTCGACTCGTCAATCCCAGTCTTTGAGCTAACTTTGCTTGTGACAAAGAAGGCTGTTTGGGTGCCGTCGGTTTGCTCGATTTAGCCTGTGCTGGTTTGGTTTTTTGACCATTGAGTGGCAGATCGGTTTGAATGGCAAGCTGGGTAGCGGCTGGGGTAGATAGCCGAGCTGCCTCTGCTGCTAAGGTTTCAGCATCGAGGGATAGACTGAAGTTCGGGCTGACACCTGGCCCTAATAATGGACGCAACCCATTGAGTTCGGCGATTATTGCCGAGCCGTTGTTAATTACTACCGCCAGGACGGGATCGAGGGCAAAGAAGACTCCAGCGATCACCGCGCTGATATTCGGAATTGCCACGATCGAGATATTCTGTTCGATAATCTCCATTGCGTGTTTAGCCACCCGAATTGCATGGGTCAAGCCGCGCAAGTCATTTTCCATCAACACTACGTCGGCGGTTTCTCTGGCGATATCCGTCGCGCCTGCAAAGGAAATCGATACATCGGCATAAGCCAAAGCCGCTGAATCATTGATCCCATCTCCACAGAAGGCAACGGTACGCCCGCGATCGTGTAATTCTTGCACCACCTCAACTTTGCGTTCGGGGAAGGCTTCAGCGTAGACGTGGTTGGGATTCATCCCCAGTTCTGTAGCAACAGCGCGGGCAACTTGTTTCATATCGCCGATCAACATATAGGGGTCGATACCCTGACGCTGGAGATCCTGAATTACACCCTGACTTTCGGGGCGAGGTGGATCGCTATACAAAATCGCGCCTAATAGCCGTCCATCACCCGCGACATAGACCACAGAATTGCTCATCGATCCCAACTCTGGAAAACTCTGTTGGAGCGGCTCTAGGTCGATTTTCGTCTGAGTCATCAACCGTTTGCTACCGACGAGGATCTGTTGACCCTGAATCGTCGCACTCACGCCCAAGCCGACTTGATATTCCCAGTCTTCACACTCATGTAGAGAAACGCCTGTATTCCGCGCATGACGGACGATCGCTTCGGCGACGGGATGGGTTAAACCCTGTTCGGCGGTGGCGGCGAAGGCAAGGATTTCGAGATCGGTAAATTCTGTTTGAGTGAGTTTTATGCCTGTAATCCCCGCGTGCCCCTGAGTTAGCGTCCCAGTTTTATCAAAGACGATCGTATCAACTTTAGCGAGTAACTCGATCGTCCGTCCGCTGCGAATTAACACGCCACTGCGAGCCGCATAAGTTAGGGCAGATAAGATGGTAGTCGGCACTGATACCCGAATCCCCGTCCCCAAATCCAGAGTGAGTAACGCGATCGTTCGATTTAAGTTGCCACTAAATAATCCTACTCCAATCGCCGTTACCAAAGTGGGTACGACCATTTGGTTCGCCACCATTGCCGCATAGTTTTCCGTGCGGGTATCGTGAACGGGAGCTGCTTGCATTAGGGAGACAATCACCCCCGCTCGCGTATTATTGCCCGTTCGCTCGGTGAGAATACACAGGTTTCCGTCCACTAGTAGGGTTGAAGCAAATACTTCATCACCGATCGATCGCGTCACTGGAATCGATTCGCCTGTTAATTTACACTGATCGACAATTCCCGTACCGCTGAGGATAAAGCCATCGACCGGAATCTGATCGCCAGGGTAAACTATCACGCGATCGCCGATAATCACATCCTTAACTAAAATCTGCACTTCCTGTCCGTCGCGATCGACCAGGGCATATTTACCCAAGCAGTCCAACAAGTCAAGGGAGGCTCGCTGAGTTCCTCGCGCTGTCAGATCCCGAATTACCTCCCCACCTTCAATCAAACCCAACATTAAGGCTGGAGCAAAGTAGCTGGCTTGCATGGTATGTAAACTAATTGCCAACCCATCGAGAAAGTCGATATTTAACTGGCGTTCCTCCTGAATGCCTTCCCAAGCGCGTTTGAAGACGGGAATTGCCGCAGCAATAATCACGCCCCCAGTGACTACCCCAGGTAGCGGGACACCCACCCACACGCCCAAGCTGAGGACTAAACCGAGGGCTGGTAATCCCAATCGATCCCAATAGTCAATTTCGGCATGACTGGACGATTCAGGTTTGGCGGATGAATGCTCGGTTCGATCGAAGTTGATATCCGCCGCCTGTTGAATCGCTGTAAGTAACTGTTGTTCGGCGATCGAGATCGATCCCAGATCCACTTGCTGGTCGAATTCTACCGCGATCGAGCGAGTGACTGGATTGATTCTGACATCGATCGCCCACTCGATCGATTCTGCTAAATATTGCAGGTTGCTGGCATATGCTGGATTATCGGCAAGATCCGGGATTTGAATCCGTAGGTAGCGCTCGTTGCGATGTTTGACTTGATAACCGATCGTTGATACTAGTCTCTCGGCGGCGGCATTCTGGCGATTGAGTGTCGTCTCCCGAACTCGATTTTCCGCTGATAGGCTAGCTGCGGGAATGCAATCTAAGATTTGACTATGAATGTAGCGGGAATCCTGAAGGGAGTTATATTCAACCGCGATCGATCGACTAGGGCGATTAATCCGCACATTGGTGACAAAATCTAGTTCTTCTACACACTGTTGCAACCTTTGGACATAATCATTATCGATCGCCAATCGAGGAATTTTGATCCGAATTCGCCGATCGGTTTGATGCACGATCTGGTAATCGATCTTCTCCGGCTGAGATTCTCGTTCGGTTCTAACTTTTTCCGCCGCCAGCATCTTCGTTCCACTCCATTAGCGACGCAATCCCATTTTAAAGTTAGCAGTATTACGATCTAGCAAAGAAAGACTCCTGACTTAGTAATAGCATCTACAAATCGATGGGAATTGCTATTTTAATTATTGATAAATTCAGCCAGTTTATAGATTAAAACTCAGCTAAATTACTCGGAAACAATTTCTACTTCACGCGGCTCAACCCGCTCCTTTGCTGACTTTTTACCATTATATTCAGTCTTCGCGTCGGCTACTAAATCGCGGAATGATTCTTCGGCTTCGGCAAAGGTAGACTGAGCATTCTCAAATACTTCAAACCCCCATACCAGAGCTTTTTTAGTGTTTTCTCTAGCAGATTCCGATACGGCTTCGCCCATCTTGGGATCTTGACCGATCGCTTTACCAACACCATCGACAACTGGAGCGAGCATCACGGCACCAACACCGAGAGCCAGAGCAGTCAATGGTTCGAGTCCGAGCAGAAGTGCTTCAAATTCCATATTTGTTTAACCTAAATATACTACAAGGAAAAATAACGTTGAATTACTCAGGCGATCTAGATCGCTAGAGCGTGATTAGGAGTTTTGCAGATTCGTAGATTCTGACAACTAGACTCAATCGATTTAATTAGCAATCTTTATCGAATATTTTAACCTATCACCACAACTTTAGGGCGTATTTTAAGATTAATTCGATCTAATTAAAACTATTACATATAGATATTCACATTGTATTCATAATCTATTCACAAAATCCCGATTGTTACTCATAAAAGTCGCGAAAACATCAAAATAACAATTCATAAATGCCGATCGCTATCAGCAAAAGTCCAGCAAGTCTCTGGGAGAAAGATCCTAACCATCTAGAAGCATAATTACCAGCGAAACCCTGTCCGGCGAAGATAGTCAGATAACTGAATCCCCCCACAGCAATCGAAGTAACGATCGGATTGTGTCCGGCTAAACCAGCTCCAAACCCACCAGCCATCGCATTCAGTGACAGCGAGACCCCTAAAATTAACGTCTCACGTCCCGAAATGCCCCCTGGATCTTTCTGAACCAAAAATCTCATTAAAGCATTCCGATCGGGCTTGAGTTTGGGACGATCTAGTTGTTTTCTCATCCCAATTTTTCGGCTAAAATAATGCCGCAAATGCTTACTCAAGATCGACCATATCCGCTGAATTACTGCCTCAAAAAATACCCAGATTCCGACAACTATAATTACACTAGCTCCCAAGTCATTAGCAACCTTGACGGATAAAATAGGTTGTACCCATTGACCGAATTTCATCGCCATCAAGGTTAAACCAGTAGACATGATGGCAATGACCAAATTTGATCGAGTAGAAATGTTGTCGCGCCGCAATCCGTAGGCAATTCCTACGCCTAGATTATCCAAATTAGCCGCGATCGCAAATACCAGCAAGATCGATATTTTATGAACTAGCAAGATTTAAATACTCCCCCGATCGAACACTGCTAATGCTTCCTCTAAATGGTTGAAGAATCGATCGACACCAATTAAGTTTGTTAGTCCATCGCGATCGAATTGCGATCTAACTTCCGGTGCTAAACCAGTCACAATTGTTGCCACATTTCGGATGGATAATTCCTTCACTACATCGCGAATTGTCTGCGATGCAGAGTAGTCAATTTCGGTAATTGCTCTGGCTTCCAGCACAAACCAATGTACGGGTAATTCAGCACCATAAACTAAACTTTGAACTTGCTCGGAGAAATAGGTAGTATTCGCATAAAACAAGTCTCGACTAAAGCGGTAAATAATCAGTCCAGGTGCTGATACAGTACCGGGATGGGGTGGAACTGGCTGCCAGAATCTATTCTCACCAGGAATCAGGACGGCAGAGTGAGGTCGATAACTATGGTAAACGTGTAAAACCAACGATAGCATTACAGCAGCGATGATACCTTCTTTTACCCCAATAAATATTACTGTAGCAGCCGCGATCGTTGCCAGATAAAATTCCTCGCGGTGAGTTTTGAAGACATCGAGCATTCCTTTAAGATCGATTAATTTCAGTCCGATCGAAAAAACGATCGCGGCTAAGGCCGCATTGGGTAAATAACCGATCGGTGCAGTTAAAAATAGAATGACAATTAACACGATGCCCACTGTCGTTAATTGAGAAACTTGGCTCCGTCCCCCAGCCGTAGCGACGATCGCGGTTTTTGTCGGGCTACCATTCACCACAAATGTCCCACTCAATCCAGCCATCAAGTTAGCCGCAGCTAGTCCGATTAGATCCGTATTCTCATCAAACCGCTCTTTATATTTAAAGGCGTAAGCACGGGATGTAGCAGCACTTTGGGCGATGATGACGATACAACAAGATAGGGCAATCCCCAATACTTCAGGAATATCTGTCAGTGCAACTGCTGGCAATCCCAATGAAGGTAAGCCACTAGGTACAGAGCCGACGACAGTTACGCCCCGACTGGCAAAATTAAGCAACCAACTAGCAATAATTGCCCCAATTACAGCCAGTAATGCCCCAGGAAATTTGGGCATGAATTTCTCGAACAGTAGGATGATGGCTAATACGGCGATCGAAATCCCCAGCGTTAATAAATGCGTCTGTGGTAGATGTTGGGAGACATAGATCAGTTGCTGGATGACTCCCTTCCCACCGCCAGTTAAACCGAGTAATTCACCGATTTGCCCGATCGCGACTTGAATGCCTACTCCTGTCAAAAAGCCGATCAGGACAGTCCGCGAGAGAAAGTCTGCTAGAAAACCGAGTCCAAACAGCCGCGCTAATAGCAACAGTCCCGCTGAAACAATCGCCACAGACTCGGCTAAAGCTAAATAATGAGGACTCCCAGGTTGAGCTAAACCAGACAGCCCAGCGGCGATAATAGCCGCAGTTGCGGAGTCGGCAGCAACGACGAGATGGCGAGAAGATCCGAAGATGGCAAAGGCGATCGCCGGGAGGAGCAGGGTATATAACCCTGTGGCGATCGGCGTGCCAGAAATCTTGGTATAGCCCATCACTTCGGGGATACCCAACGCCGCCAGCACGATGCCAGCCGTGATATCGCCGCCCAGAGTCGCATTATTCCAGGGTAAAATTCCTTGCAATAGCTGAAAGTTAAATTTACCCTGACGTTGTTTGGTGGTGTTCAATGTTGATACTCGTGACTTTATTGGTGGTGTAGATTCAACTTACGGCAATTCGACCGGATTTTACAGCAGCAGTTAACATCTCATAATCGAGTTCATTTTGGTCGGCATAACTGGCAGCAAAATTGGCGATCGCCAGATCGAATTTATCATTCTCACCGAGATAGCCGCTAATCACAGCCGGATCGCCAGAACGCGCATGAGCGCGGGCAAGTGCCCAGCCACAGAGTCCGGCATAACCGATGAGATCGATCGCCGTCATAGTTTCAAGATCGATCGAGGTTTTCATGTCTCGTAGTTGCCGTAAGTAAAAATCATGACCGCTATCGCTCCTCGTCCAGCCCAAAAATAGATCGCTTGTCGCCTGCATCAGATGCTGTCCGGCAACTACCCGCTGTCCTTGATTTTGGTAGCCACTTTTGCCAACATAAGGCTCCAGCACTGAGGTACGGGCTTCCTTAATTTGCAGGAAGAGCGAGTCGTTGTCTTCAGCCATTAATAAAGCAACTGCACAGCGCGTCCCGACGCTACCAATCCCGACTACCTTCATCGCTACATCGACGAGATGATATCGATCGAGTAATACCCGCAAATCATCTCGCAATGTATGACGATACTGATGAAAGACCGATCGCAATTCCGCTTCGAGCGGATCGTCTGATGGGGCGTGAAATACTAGCGGGGGTGTATCGACAATTCGGCGGTGTCCATCTACTACTACTGTCGATTTTAGCAATAGCGACTCAGCCGTTTGTTGTCGTGCTTTATCAACGCTCTGCTTGATGCTCTTTTGTTCCTTCATTCGCACGGAAGAGGCGATTAAAAACGAGACATCGATATGTGAATACCACACCTCGATCGCGGTCATTTGGGCATATTCATTCATCCGTTCCCGATATGCACACACAGCGGCTGTAGCGGCTTCCTGACAGCTTTTAGCCGAAATTTTGTTGTGACGACCTGCGACAACAATACTCGCCGCTAGCCGCTTGATATCCCACTCCCAGGGAGCTGGCATCGTTTCATCAAAATCATTTACATCAAAAATCAAATTCCGTTCAGGGGTGCCATAAGCTCCGAAGTTGGCAAGGTGACAATCTCCACCAGCTTGAACGTGGATGCCTGTCGCAGGTGTCGTCGCGAGATCTGCCGCCATGATATGCGCCGCGCCCCGCAAAAAAGCGAATGGGGATGCCAACATTCGACTAAACCGGAGGGGAATCAGTTCGGGCAATCGCCCTTGGTTAGATTGCTGGAGTAGATTGATCGGATCCGATCGATTTGGGTGGGGTTGCCAATTGGCGTGACTTGAACGAGAGGCAGTATCGCGATGGGATTTACCAAAGGCTTGGCGTTCGGCAATTGACAAAAATGTTGAGGCAGTAGCAGATCGTTGGCACTGCCTCTGTGCTAAGGCAGACGCTTCGCTAACGGATCGAGAATCGGTAGAATCTAATTTTGTTGAAGGCATGATTTTGAGTTGAGTTGATCGGGTTTCAATGCAATCGGTAAATAGTTAGCAATAATGTTCGATCCGAACGCCTAGCGGTCTGCAAGCTTCAGACAGCGTGGCGATCGCCATCTTCAATTTAAGATTCAACTCGTACCGATGGTGAGGGGAGATATGATGGATTTCCAGGTAATGTGCCCACAACCATCAAACTAATCCCAATCGCTCCCATCCCCAATCCCAGATACCAAACCACCCGTTTCCGCAGCAATGCAGCTACAGCACCCATTGAAATCCCGACTTGTAAAGCGGCGACACTCTTGGCGAATAACTCGTGACGGCGAAGGTTTTCCCGTGACTCTGCTTCGAGTTTTTGAGCTTCAGATTGAGTTGCTTTTTGTTCTTGTCGTAATTTGGTAATTCCCGCTGTCAACGAAACCGGAATCGGTTTCTGCAAAGATTCCAGCACAGTGACAGTAGATTCGTTGAGATGGCGCTTCGTCGATTGCGCCTGATACAAAGCCCACTTATCGGTGGCGTTAATTTGCGCCAACATTCCCTCATTCGATAACCCGCCAGCTTGCATCGAAGCGATCGCAGCCAAAGCCGATAGAATACCTGTAGATAGCCCAATCAGATTAAACCATTGGCGAGTCTGCTGTTCGAGGACTTTCTCCTTGGCAAGTTCTTCTTTTACGTCCTCGACTGCTTCCATCACTTGGGATTGCAGTTCTTGTGGTTCTATACCTATTTCTTCACTCATTCAAATTACCTGACTAAGAGGATCTATGCTTTAGATATAATATCTAACTGAAGTAATGACTCGACTTTTATTGTTGAGTAAAGCCGCTTTTAAGAATAGCGTTGTCTGGTTATGCAGCAATTTTTCCCACCAGTGACGAGTCACCAAACAAGGAATGATAATAGTTGAAAGGACATCTGGATGTGCGGACTCATAGTACCCGATAAATTCGACGATCGGTTCCACCACGGATCTGTAGGGAGAATCAAGAATCTTTAATGGGATATCTGCGGCTAATTCCTGCCAACATCGATCTAACTCTACTCGATCGGTACTGCCGATATCTACATGGATTGCGACAATTTCATCGGCAATACTCCGTGCATAGTCTAACGCTTCCACCGTCCCGAGATTTAACTGACCGACAATGACAATTGCTGGATGATTGGCAGTTAAAATTTGGCGGCGAAAGTTCTGAGGGCGCGGAGTGAAATCGCTAATGCTAATCCGTTCGGTAACATATCGATAATGATTGTTAATCGAGATAAACATCCAGACAACCAGCGGTACCGCAACAACAATCAGCCCTGCACCATCTTTAAACTTAGTAATGACAATAATCCCTAAAACTAAGAAAGTCGCGATCGCACCCAGTCCATTCATCAGGGCACTAATCTGCCATTTGGGGGACTTTTCTTTATACCAATGGACGACCATTCCAGATTGAGAAAGAGTAAAAGAGGTAAAGACACCGACGGCATAGAGCGGAATAATCGCATCGAGAGAACCTTTGAAAATTACGATTAAAATCGCCGCAGCCGCACTCAATAAAATAATGCCATTAGAATATACCAATCGATCGCCCAAGATCGCTAATTGCCTGGGTAAAAAGCCATCCTTGGCTAGAAAATAACTCAGACGAGGGAAGTCAGCATAACTAGTATTAGCCGCCAAAACTAAAATCAGTAAGGTTGAATATTGAAGAAAATAGAATAACGGGCTACTACCACCAAAGATCTCTCTGCCTAACAACGCAAGTAAAGTTTGCTGCTCTGTCGGATCGGGCACGACATGATAAACATGCGCGATGTAAGTAATCCCCGCAAACATCGCTCCTAGTAATAACCCTAGATAAATTAGTGTCAACCGCGCATTTTTCCATTCTGGTTTTTTAAAAACCATCACCCCATTAGAAATAGCCTCTACCCCAGTCATCGCCGTACATCCCTGTGCGAAAGCCCGCAAGAGGATAAATAAGCCCAGCGATTCTTGAGTTTTATGGGCGGGGAGTGCGAGAACTGGGCGAACATCGGGAATCTGTCCGGTAATTTGATGATAGATTCCAACGATAACTAACAGAAAAATACTGACGATGAAGGCATAAGTTGGCACCATAAATAAGTTGCCAGATTCCTTCAACCCTCGCATATTCGCCAGCATAAGTAGGAAAGTAAAAATCAGACACAATAGCACCCGATGGGGTTCGAGGGCTGGATAGAGCGAGGTTAATGCGGCTGTACCCCCAGCAATACTTACCGAAACAGTCAGGATATAGTCGATTAAGAGTGAAGCTCCAGCCACTAAGCCAGGGAATAACCCTAAGTTTTCACTGGCGACGGTGTAAGCTCCCCCGCCATGTGGATAAGCTTTGACTGTTTGTGAGTAAGAGAGTATCACGATCGCCAGCAGTAAGATAATCCCGCCAGCGATCGGTAATGAGTAGTTGAGTGCCGATACACTCATCACTAGCACTAGGACTTTGAGGATTTCTTCAGTAGCATAGGCAACTGAAGATAAAGCATCTGAAGATAACACTGACAAAGCTGCGGTTTTAGTCAGTCTTTCTTCTGATTGGGCACTATTCGGTAGTGATTTACCAATCAATGCCCGCTTAAAACCAGCTAGTGACATATTTCAACCAGATAGAACATGTTCTATTAAAGCAAATTAATATGACTAGAGTAAGAATAATAACTAGAAATTTGTGATTCTCTTTTTGCTGTTGGCATTAGCCTGCCGTAGGCACGGCAAAGGCTTCGCCAACAGAGAGGCTACGCCAGCGGATGTTCTCTATCAACGTTAAATTCTCGTTGTTTCGATCGATAGTTCACTTTCTGATTCCTAATTTAGCCGCAGTTAACTCAAGGGCAGGAGAACTAGATGACTCATTTTCATTAGCTGCGATCGCTTGCTGTTGTGATGGAGCTTCAGACTGCCACCAAGTATTATCTATATGTTCGACGGTGATACAGCCCGCCCCAAAAAATATCCCTGATGTTAGATTGCATAAGCCTAACACGAGCAGTCTTTTTAATTTGTATTTCTTCATTGCAAGTAACTCCTCGTTGATTAAGCTAATTTCTAAAAATCAGGTATTGTTAAAATCTTGTTAGTAAAGTAATTTATCAATCTTAGACAAAACCGTTCGATCTAGATCCAGTCAAAAAATTCAATATTATGATTCAGAATGAACTAGGGTTGAGATGTTATTTCCCAGAAGTTCTAAGAGCGATACCGAACTAGTAGTTCGATCGACAATCGTTTCAGAATCGATCGAAAACATCGCAATCTCCCCATCAAATCTAACCTCGATCGTTGTCGGAATAGATTTACCGCTCGGTATTTCACTATAGATAATCCGTCCATCAACAGACTTAATCCAACAGGTATCATCGTAAAAAACTTCGATCGTTTTCGGTCTATATTGTGGTGGAAATAGCCGTTGGTGACGCACTCGATCGAGTCTCGATATCAACTCAGCATCGTGACGAAGTAGTGCGACTACCGACTTGGATAGCCTCCAACTATTAATATCGATCGCATGGAACCGATTCGGCAGTCTCATATGTCTGACATCTCCACTTAAAACTCTCTATATTGGTCTTAGATCGAAGTTTTTAATAGACTATACACAATAAATATGCTTCTCTGATAAGTTCTAAAATTATCATTCGAGCTTAGACTGTAATGAGCGAATAAATTCTCTAATAATACTCGTGTTGGCTTGACTATTTTTACTTGTGAAATCTTTTAAGATTGCTGGTTTTTGCTGAGAGTTTAATATTAAATTACTTGAGAGATATGCTAATATTCAATCGATTAAAAATATTTCTAACGCAGAATCGATCGAATCGATTTAATGAAATTCTCTATTCCAATCGTTAATTAGAAATTATCTATTTCTAGAAATAGATTTTAAGCAAAGATGAGAACGATCCTTACTTGAAAACCTGACTCAAAACAAGGTTCAGACTCTCAAATCATTGGGTGGTTCAATCTCGATAGTCTCATCATAGAACGGCAATATGACTAGCATAAGAAAACTTACCCCAAAAATGTGACCGCTTGCTAATAACTTAAATTAACAAAGACTCGGACATTCCTAATGGTTAGAGCTATTGGCTACTGACTGAGGTATCATCATTATCTAGCTACTGAGGATCTAACAATGACAACTATTTTAGTAGTAGAAGATGAAATCAACGTCGCCAAGTTGATTCGGACTTGCATCGAGAGTGAAGGTTATCTTTGTCATGTGGCTCATACTGGCGAAGATGGCTTAAATAGCTTTCGCCAATACCAGCCAGATGTGGTGATTTTGGATCTGATGCTACCAGGGATGAATGGTTTGGATGTCTGCACTCAAATCCGCTCCTCAAGTAAACTCGGTGGTAAAGATCCCTATATTATGATGTTGACGGGCAAAGTTCAGGAGATCGATCGCATTATCGGCTTCTCGACGGGTGCAGATGACTATATGCCCAAACCATTCAGCCCAGTAGAACTGACGGTGCGGTTACGCGCTCTGCTGCGACGCGAGCATCGGCAACAAAGTAGCCCTAACGAAATTATTAAAACCAAACACCTGACGATTCATAAAGACAATCGTGAGGTATCGATCGAGTATCCCGACGGGACAACAGAGTATCTCAAACTCACGCTGTTAGAATTCAACCTCTTAGAGACAATGGCCAGCCGTCCGGGGCGAATTTGGAGTCGCGCTCAACTCCTAGAATTAGTCTGGGGCAATGATTCTCGTGCCGACGATCGGATTATCGATGCTTACATCAAACGCTTGCGTCAAAAGCTCTGCGGTAGTCAATTAGATAGTTTTGAGAAGTCACAATTTATTAAAACAGCACCAGGAATTGGTTATAGCTTTATCGATGGAGAAGAGCATGTTTAGTCTCGTCCCACCCTTTAATTTGCAGACTCGGCTCCTAGTCTCACACTTATTAGTCATGTTAATTGGCGTGGGTGCAATTATAGTGAGCAGCATGGTGTTTAATACTAACTTCCAAGATGGCTGGATTGCGCTCGTGGTATCGAGTTTGAGTGCGATCGTCGTTACCTGGCTGACTGGGAGAATGATTTTAAAACCACTCCAACGGATGGAACGAGTAGTACAGGAGTTTACAGAAGGGAATCTCGATGCGCGGATTCCGTCAATTACCGTACCTGAGATCAACCGCTTGGCGGTGAGTTTTAATACGATGGCAAATAGTCTCCAAGGGGTAGAAGAAAGACGACAGGAATTAATTAGCGATTTGGCACATGAATTGCGATCGCCGATTACCGTAATTTATGGTTATCTCGAAACGATTGCTGTCGGAATGACGACTTTTACTCCCGATATTCAAGCCCAAATCCAATCTGAAACCGAGCGGTTAATGCGGTTGGTAAATAATTTGCTCGAATTAGCACGGGTGGAAGCTGGGTATTTACCATTTCGATTAGAAAGCGTTGCGCTACCATCCGTACTCAAGGGTTTAATGATGACATTTACAGCGGTAAGTCTTCAGGCAAATTGCAAATTGCAAATTCAAATACCTAGCGATTTACCACCTGTATATGTGGATTGCGATCGACTCAAGCAAATCCTAATTAACCTCCTGAGTAATGCGATTAAATATACCCCAAATGGTACCGTGACAATTTATGCTGGTGCGAATGAGGATCGCGTATGGGTGGCAGTAGCAGATACTGGGATTGGAATCGCATTAGCGGACTTACCCAAGGTGTTCGAGCGGTTTTGGCGTGCAGATCTTTCTAGAAGTGCCAATACGGGTGGGAGTGGAATCGGCTTGGCAATTACCAAACGATTAGTCGAACTCCACGGCGGTAAAATTGAAGTCGAAAGTACTCCAGGTATGGGTTCGGTCTTTCGCTTTACATTACCGATCGCCTAAAAAATCGCTAATCGGGAGCGATCTCGATTTGCTCATAAATACAGATTTAGTTATTCAATAAAGTTGCGCGAATACACCTTAGATGATAGATGTGAATAGAGCAAGAATAATTATCGATAAAATACGAATAACAAACTTTGTTAGAGACCTTCACTCGAAAATATCGAGCTTAATATTTGAACGCATATCTTGTCGCGATCGCTTGGCAGAATTGTCAAGTATTCAAATAAAAAATCTCTTCCTTTTAGGAGGTTTGATATTGAGAAATTTTAGATATATTCGGTATGTATCGGTCTTCGATCGCAACGATCGCCCAAATATATGGCTTCCTCCGCTCAAAAAATTCCGCCCAAAAATAGCAATGAAGCTAAAAATTTCTGGCAAAAACTCGGGCCGGGTCTGATTACAGGTGCATCAGATGACGACCCCAGTGGCATCGGTACTTATTCGCAAGTAGGGGCGCAGTTTGGTTATGCCATGCTCTGGACGATGGTATTTTCTTATCCCTTGATGAGTGCGATCCAAGAAATCAGTGCGCGCATCGGTCGGGTGACAGGTCAAGGGATTGCGGGTAACATGCGGCAATACTATCCACGCTGGCTAACATATATTATTGCTGGGTTATTGGTCGTTGCCAATGTCATCAATCTCGGTGCCGATATCGGGGCGATGGGTTCGGCACTCAAGCTACTCATCGGCGGTTCGGCACTGGTTTATTCGGCATTGTTCGCCCTCGCCTCTGTCCTACTGCAAGTGTTCGTGCCCTATGGCAAGTATGTCAATTTCTTGAAGTGGTTGACGTTGGTATTGTTTGCCTATGTTGGCACCGTATTTGTCGTGCGGGTGCCCTGGGCGGAAGCACTACGCGGCACCTTTCTTCCTGCGATTGAATTTAAGGCTGATTATTTTGCCGGACTGATTGCCGTACTCGGTACTACCATCAGTCCCTATCTGTTCTTCTGGCAGGCATCTGAAGAGGTAGAGGAAATCGAGCGCGCCCCAGAAGAAGATGCGCTCAAACAGGCTCCGCGTCAAGCGCCAGAGCAGATCGGACGTATCAAAGCCGATACTTATTTAGGGATGGGATTTTCCAACCTAATTGCCTTTTTTATCATTCTCACCGCAGCAGTTACGCTGCACGCACAGGGTAAGACCGACATTACCAGTGCCGCTCAAGCGGCTGAGGCATTACGTCCGGTAGCTGGGAATTTTGCCTTCTTACTATTTACGCTCGGGATTGTCGGCACGGGTTTACTGGCTTTGCCCGTGTTAGCTGGTTCGGCAGCCTATGCGGTCAGCGGTGCGCTAAATTGGCGGCGGGCTAGTTTGGAGCGCGAAGCAAGTCAAGCCAAACGGTTTTATAGCATCTTAGCCATTTCTACGCTAATCGGTTTGGGCTTAAATTTTACGCCGATCGATCCGATTAAAGCGTTGTTCTGGGCGGCAGTAATTAATGGGGTATTAGCGGGGCCTGTGATGATTGTCATCATGTTGATGGCGACCAATCCCAGATTGATGGGAGAATTTACGATTTCTCGACGATTGAGGATTACTGGGTGGTTGGCAACGGTCGTGATGTTAGTGGCAGCGGGAGGTTTATTTACTACTTGGGGCAAATAGCCAACAACAAGGTGAAACGAGTGGATCTCCAAAATTTACTCCGCACTCTGGGTCTGTCCACTTCAGACCCGATAGTTGTAGCAGCCTACAAGTAGGATAACGATTCTACTAATCACGTCCGGCTAACAAACCCTCCAACACCCCAGAAGCCACCTTCTGCTGCTGTTTCCGACGATCATCATACAGAGTCAAAGTATTCATCTGAGAATGCCGACTCAAAGCCTGCGCCGCCCTGATATTACCGTCAGAAGCATCCAAAAACGCCGTAATCGAACTATGCCGCAATCGGTGAGGCGACACCCTGCGATCGATCCCAGCAGCCTCCGCATACCCCTGCACGATCCGATAGATACTATCCCCAGCAATCCTCGCCCCATAACAGTTATGGCTCAAAGAAGTAATCAGCGGCTGTCCTGGTGCACTACAAGGATGAAAATTCACCCACCCCTCCAAGGCACAACTCACGCTATCAGTCAGATCGATCGCCACCTTCGCTCGTTTCCCCTTCCCCAAAATCATCAACTTCTGCTGCTGGGGTAAAAAATCCTCAATATTCGCACTGGCAATTTCTCCCCGCCGGAGTGCATTCCCCCAGAATAACAGCATAATCGAATAATCCCTCACCCCGATGGGCGTACTAGGATCGATTGCCTCCAACATCGATCGAAACTGTTCGACCGAGATTCCCCTAGTATCGCGATAGCTTTCACTGGGAATGCTCTCGATATCGCTTAGATCGACAGTGGTTTTACCCAGCTTCCGCGCCATGTCCACCAAACTCTTAATCGCCGCCAGCCGGACATTAATCGTACTGGGAGCCAGGTTTTTATCGATCGAGTAACGACGATACATTAATACCATCTCAATTGCAGCATATCGATCGAGTGCCAGAAATTCTGAGATCGTCTCTGGAGTCGCAGAACCGTTGTAAGCAAACTGACAGAAATTATCGATCGCCTTAACATACTGCTTCCTGGTACTATCAGCAATCTTCAACTGCCCAAACTCTGCCCAGAGATTATCCGAAGCAACGGCGGGAACGGAGACAGGGGCGATCTTTTGAATGATAATCTCAACCATAGCTATTCCCCCTCCCCCGCCAAACTCAAGATTTCAACGAGCGAAGACTCAACACATTTAGCGATCGTCTCTTTGAGCGCAACATCATCACCACCCGATTGCCAAGCAACAATCGCATCGATGTAGCTCGAACGATCCTCAGTTTTAATCACCGCAATTGGATACCCAGTCCTAAGTAAACTGAGATTCATCAACAATCTGGCAGTACGTCCATTGCCATCCTGGAAGGGATGAATTGTCACCAACCGATAGTGAATTTCTGCTGCTAGTTCGACTGGATGTAAAGCTGGAGCAGATTGCAACCACTCACCAAATTCCTGCATCAATTCCGGCACCTTTATCGCATCAGGATAACGGTAATTACTCCCCGCCGCCATCACATTCACCGTCCGATAAGCACCAGCCCCCCGCTCCCCTTTACACACCAGTCCATGAATCTGGCGGATATCCCATTCAGACATAGCGCGATCTTCTACCGCCAGATTCCGAATAAAATCGATCGCCTCAACATGGTTGATCGCTTCTAAATGGTCTTTGAGCGGCTTCCCACCAATAGTAATCCCCTTTTCTACCACGATTTGAGTTTCCGACTGGGTGAGAGTATTACCTTCGATCGCATTCGAGTGGTAAGTCAAACGGATATCATAAACTTCCCGCAGATTATCAACTAAATCCAGCGAGAGTGGGCGAAGTTTATCTAACCTCGCTTTGAGCGCATCGATATGGGTAAACAGAGTGGTATCAAATTTCACTTTTGCGACAGTAATGATTATTTCCGCCAATTAGTAAACAACTTGGGTCATGAATTTCAATGAGCTGCTAAGGTGGGAGTTGGTGCGGGAGCTGGCGAAATCTCTAGCTTAATCGATGTTTGGTCGGGGAAAGTAGCCACGATCTCTAGCTTTCCGCCTAAAGATTCTACATACTGGCGTAGTGTCGATAACAGGAAATCTTGCTGATTTTCGAGTTTAGAAATCGCTGGCTGACTAATGCCAAGAATTTTAGCCAACTCTTGCTGAGAAATTTTCCACCGCTCTCGCAATTGTTTTAACCTTAGAGCTTCTACCTCCAAGATTAAATCTTTAGTTCCATTCTCAATTTTTTGGCGTATCTCTGGTGAGAGGCTTTGAGTCACTTCTTCTAAGGAACGTCCCATACTTACTCCGATTTATTAAGATGATCCACATACCGTCGATCTGCTCGACTGATTAGTTGTTGATAAAATTTTGGTTGGTTGGTTCCAGCCTTATCCCCAGCAACTAAAATGATGGCTTGACGTTGGGTGTTAAAAGCAAAAGCCACCCGCCACACTCGGTTATCCGCATTGAAGCGTAGCTCCTTCATGTTGGGATAAGTTGAACCGTTCAATGTATCAGCATAAGGTCTAGATAATTGCTGCCCATAGATTTTCAGTAGATTAAGATGCTGAATTAAGTTACATTTGACATCTTCGTTTAGCTCTTCAAACTCCAGGTCGAATTCATCACAAAATTCTACACTCCATTCATCCATACAATCTACAGGCTTTTCCTCTGCTATTATAACCTGCTAGTTATAAACTATCCAGCTTTTTAGATAGTGCGGGCGAAACCTTGAAAAAGTCTCCTAGAGCCTTAGCAATCGCTTTACTAATTTCATGCTTCCCATTGAGTACTTCTGAAGCTACCCCTTGAGAACCGAAAACTGGTACTAAATCCTTCTGTTTTAGCCCTCACTGACTCATCAATTCGGTCAGAATTTCCAAGGGAGTAGCCCGCTTGAGTTGATAGTGTTTATCTTCAAAGCTTTCAATCAAGTTCACTGAGAGTTTGAGTAAACGCTCTTGTGCTGGGGATAATGTCTCGCCTAACCGCATCAATTTCGTAATAGATGTCCGGGTATGACAACGATTCGTGCAAAACTGTATCATGACAGGCTTTAAACCTTTGTATAGCAGTGCTTTCAAAGATCTATGTTTCAAAGAGTCATGAACCGTTTTACGGTAGCAGAATTTCCGGTTCGATATCTGGGATGACTTGCAGATCGTAATTGAGCGGCGGCGGGCAACGATCCAGATTGAGGTCATACACCCCAAACCGATTCACATGCTGCGTCCAGTAAGGGCTAAGAGCAGCCACAGCATCAGCATCCAGCGGATAGCCCTCCTGTCTCAACTCATTCAGAATCCGACTAATTTCAAAGACATTGTAGAAAATCAAGCAATTTGCCACCAGGTGGTTGTAACGGATCATCTTCCGTTGCTCCTCCCGATTATTGGAAGTAATCACACCTTCACCCCCAAACGACAGCCACTGCACAAAGTGATTGAAAGACTCACTCTTATTCGTTGCCCCCTGAATCGTAGATCTTAACTGCGCGTCATTGAGATACTGAAGCAGAAATCCGGTTCTCACCGCACAGCCCAAGGAATGAAACGCTTGATAGAGCTTATTTTTAGTACTATTGGTGCCTAACTTCCGCAACACAGTTGAAGCATTAATCTTACCAGCCTTGACCGAAAGAGCGACCCGCAACATATCTGGTAAATGGGTTTCAATCAGTTCCCAATTAACCGTATCGGTGAATAGAGAATCGACATGTTTGTAGCGCACAGAGCGCGTCGGACGATAGAACGTCAAATCTTTCCAGTTGCGGATGCGCGGCATCAGCGTGATGCCCAATAGATAAGCCAACGCAAACACCGTGGCACTTTGAGCCTGTGTATCGCCATGAATAGTATCAGGCTGAATCTCCGATTGGTTGTGCAGCAATCCATCCAGAATATAAACCGCTTCCCAAACACCGCAGGGGATGAAATGACTGAACAGGGCAATGTAAGTATCTGAGACATGGTAATAAGCAATCCCGCCATAGCCACCGTAACGAATATGATACTCTGCCAGTAAATTGTTCTCATAGATATCCCACTTGGTACCATCAACCGAAGCACGATCTCCTGTGCCCCAATACTTTGGCAAGTTGAAGCGGTTATAGGCATCAATCACGATTGTAATCGCAGCTTGCAGTTTGTCTAAATCGATATGTCGTTGATGCACATGGGAAACTTGCCGTCGGTCAAAATCCTGAAGCGATACAGCAGTTTGAGCAGGACCCAAGTTACAGCCATAGCAGAACGTCGTCGCCAAATACCGATCGATCGGCCGATCCAGTTTGGCATCATACCCTGACTTGGGCTTGAAGCAGCGCGTCCAATTGAGCCATAGCTCTGTATCAATCAAGCTATCGAGTAAATTAACTGGGCGAATCCGTGCGGCAATCTGCGCTTTCAATTGTGCGGCTCCAGGCACTAGTTTGGGTTTGGGCTTGCGAATCACCAAACGGTCGCGCTGATAATCGACATCGGCATTAGCGGGAAATGTATCATCAAAAGTTTCAGCACAGGTGGTCAACCATTGCTGCACATGAGCGACAAATAGCTTGGGTTCAGTTGGCAACTCGACCTGTTGCCCATACTCCTCAATCGTCGCCGCATACTGCTCCCAGTCAATTAACTGGCTGTAGTAGTCGCCATAATCAGAACTACCTTCAATGTAAAGATCGCCGGACTTCAACTCCAGTAAGATGTGGGAGAAAATACACACCTCAAAGTGGCGACGGTTGACAGTTTCTGGCATGGGGACGCGGGCGCGTTGTCCCATGACCAGGTGCCACCACTTAGTGGGAATCCAACTCAGGTCGAGGCTTTGTACCCATGTTTCTGACTCAGTTCCGGCGTTCTCAACTGTCGTAATCGACAAATTTACCTGTCGATTGTTTCGGTGCTCCCACAAAAACTGGATCGCTACTTCCAGTGTCTTGTCCTGCGAACTGGAACGGAGGGTTAGTACTTCCAGCAACCGGAACAGGGTCGCTCGGTGGCTTTTGTAGAAGTTCTGAATCAACGAGAAGTAATTGTTGCCCGCATGGTTGAGGTGAGCATCACACTGTTGGACAATGGTATCGCCCTGCGCTCCAACTACCGATCCAATCGCCGCAAACCGCTGGGGGATGTCTCCCTCCTGCTGATAAGCTAGCACCATGTCACGCAAGGTCGCAATCAGTTCATCGGTATGCGATTGCGTCTGGACTCGATATTCCACCAACGCAGTTTTCCCTTTCTGGTGCATTTGCTGCATAAGCTTGATAAACATCTCTGCCAAGTCATCCAGAGTGCGGGCATACTGAACCCCCAGCAATGCCAAAACCAGTGTATATCGCTTGCTTGACTCCATCTGCTTCATCCGCGCCGCATCTAGCGTCATCGCTTCCTCAGCAAAGTGCTTAATTTTCACCTCTGGAATCCCCATCAAGGCGGTCTTATTCGCCTGTAATTGGTTCAATTGCTGCAACCTGTCGATCCAAGCTTGGAAATGTGTCAGAGTCAGTCTACCAGCATCCTGTTTAAGATCGTGCCAACTGGTCATCGTGGCATCTGGAGCGATCTTTAACAGAGCATCGAGTTGTTGGCGGCTGGCAGGATTTAAGCGGCGATTAACCTGCTGATAAAAGGTAGTTGTGACTTGAGCGCGGATCTGTTGCGCCGTGCGGGTCAGGGTGCTAAATGCAGGTAGTTCAAACCGCTGCCGTACTAGCTCTTCAATCGCCACATTAATCAAATCTGCCAAGTCCTGTTTAGTCGCTGCTGCCGTGCGAACCGCTGACTCCATCACCGTCTTGGCTGTTGGACTGTAGGCATGTAGATGTAAATAGTCCCGAATCAGACTGAGGTGTCGTCGGCGAGTCACCGCCGCATCATAGTGTGCTAATTCTCGCTGGGAGACGGTCAAATTTGCAGCCGTGGCAATATACCGAACGATGCTGGCTGGCACAGCCTGGGTTGGCACTGCATAACCCAATCTTTGAAACGTTTTCAGCAGGATGAGAAATCCTAATCGGGTACTACTCCCACTGGCAGTTGATTGTTGCGCGAACCCGATCTCTTCTGTCGTTGGCGTGTAGATTGCCGTCAATTCTTTGAGTGTAATATTGCTCTTGAGCCGGGGATAAGCAGTTTCTTGAATGCTGGGCATAATTGTAACGTTTGACTGAAGCGGGTTAGGACTGTTCGGACTTATATCCAGTGCCGCAATATGGACAGAAGCGATGCTTGAGCGAGACAATCGGTTCGGTGCAGTTAATACACCGATGGCGGAGTGAGTTGCCACATAAAAAACAGTACTTTGCCCGATAGTCCAACCAAATTGGATCTGTTACTGTACCTGGTGTCCAACAGCTCGGACAGAACTTGACGGCAGGTAAAGACTCAACTGCTACGCCGCGACCGATCGCGGTGAGGTATTCTGGGGGAATCTGGAGGGCATACGCTAAACCATTTTGGGTTTTGTGATTCAGTTTGGACGTTTTGCCACGTTCCAATTTACCGATACTTTGAAGATGAATTCCGGCTCCTGCTGCCAGTTCTCTTTGGCTCAAACCCACCCCGATCCGAATGCGTCGAATGTATTCCGCGAGGGATTCTTGGGGCTGTGGCGCACGATCTATCTCTAAAGTATTCACAATATACTGACTGTTAATATGCAACTAAAGATATACTATTTTCAGTAAATAATATTCATTCTGTTCGGGCAAATATTAACCAATTGATGTCTCTTGCGACCATTGCCACACAGTTTCTAGATCGTCCAGGATTAGCCCAAAAGACGCAACAGTCTTACGAGCTAACTTTAATGCCCTTCTTGCAGGAGTATGGGCAATATCCGATTGAAGCCCTGAGTCGCCCAACTTTAGAAGCTTACCTAAACGGGCTGACACATCTGGCTTACACCACCCATCAACGTCATCAAGCCGTCATTCAGGCATTATTCAATTTTGCCGTCGAGCAAGGACATCTCTCTACCAATCCCATTGCTCGGTTGCGTCGCCGTAAGCCTGACTTGACTAAAGGCGAACATGCCAGCGACCGCGTGATTCGCTATCTGACTCCTGAACAGTTGCGACAGCTTTATGCGGTCATCGCCTCCGATGTTCGGCTGAGTGCGTTGGTGGCTCTACTCCATCGTAGTGGCGCGAGAATTGCCGAGCTGTTGGCGTTGGATCTAGTCGATGTTGACTTAACCCATCGCCGTTTTCAAGTGATTGGGAAAGGCAACAAGCAAAGATGGTGTTTTTATAGTGAAGATGCAGAACAGGCACTGGATAAATATCTCCGGCATTATCATCATCAGGTTTGCCCTGCCTTATTTACGGCTCAACGTCCGTTGACTGGACAAGTATCCCGTTGGAACTACCGGACTGTTTACACTTACTGGCACAAGTTTACTCAGACAGAACCTTTACTACAAGGTGTGCGGATTCACGATCTGCGCCATACCTTTGCGACCGAGCGAGTGGGTTTGATGGGGATTGAAGAGTTACGGGCACTGATGGGACATGAGAATATCCAAACTACTTTACGCTATCAGAAAGTTACTTCTGAGCGGGCAGAGGCAACAGCGCAAAATGCGTTTATTATGCTTCAGTCTGGTATTCAAGGAGTGTAATTTGACTGGGTTGTTTATTTACTTTTAAGCTGATGCTTCATCAAGCAACACAGTATTGATAATACTCTGTCTATGCAAACTGAGCCTTCAATTTAGCGAGATCGTAAAACGGTTCATGACTCTTTGAAGTATCGATCTTTGAAAGCACTGCTATACAAAGGTTTTAAGCCTGTCGTGATACAGTTTTGCACGAATCGTTGTCATACCCGGAATATGCCCTAGTTAGTGCCGACAAGATCGCTATCGATCTACATCGCAAGAACGATCTTAATCGGTGGCAGTCGATCTACTTCCGAGCGGGGGATACCGTCGAGCTAGAGAGTATCAACCTGACTTTTTTAATCGAACGAGTCGATCGTGGGATTGAGTTTTGAGATGCCTAATCTACCTTCGATCGTCATTACTCCAGTCGCACCGATTACCATCGTAGATCCTCATCGCCAAGCCACTAACCACTCTCCAGCTCGATCGCGAGATATTTGGTCAGATTTTTTGAGCCTCAAGATTTCCGCAAATACTCAACGCGCCTATGCTTCATCGATCGCCGATTTCTATCAGCGAGTTTATGATGAGCCAGTTTCCCCAGCGTTGATCGCTAAATTCCTGACGCTCCGCTCCCCTGAGGCTCTATTCCAAGTCCTCAACTATCGGCGGATGCTAATTGAGGCGAAATTATCCCCCAGTACGATTAATGTCCGTCTCTCAGCTCTTAAATCATTGGTAGGCTACGCCCGAAAAATGGGTGAATGCACCTTTTCCCTGAATGATCTGCCTGGACTGAAAACTGAGACCTATCGCGATACTACTGGGATCGATGCTGACGCTTTTAAAAGGGTCATTGGCTCGATCGATGCGAATACAACCGGTGGTGCTAGAGATTATGCCATTTTGCGACTACTCTGGGACAATGCTTTGAGGCGGGGCGAGGTATGCAGCATAGACGTGGGAGACTTCCATACTTCCGAGCAAAAATTAATGATTCTCGGTAAGGGTAAAATTGCCAAAAGCGCGATCGATCTCAGCCGCGGGGCGACAGCGGCGATTTCACATTGGCTAGAATTACGCGGTAGTTACGATCGGGCAGATCCGCTATTTATCAGCTTGAGTCGCAATCAGCCAGGGCATCGACTAGGTGGGTCGGCAATTTACGCGATCGTTCGGCAGTATTGTCAGGAGCAGGACATCGCAAAGATGATGTCTCCCCATCGGGTGCGCCATAGTGCGCTGACAGCTCACTTGAATGCGTCTGATGGTAATATTCGAGCAGCCCAGGCACTCAGTCGCCATGCTGATATCAAAACGTTGACATTATATGACGATAACCGCCATCAGCATCAAAAGGGAGCTAGCGATTTACTCGGCGGTTTGCTCGACGATTAATTGGGTATATCGATATTTTCTTAAAATACTTACATTGGTTTGCTTCAGCTAGTTCTAGCGATTTCTTTGGCATGTAAGTACATGCCAAAAATGCGAGCTTAAAAATGCTCGAATCTCTCTGATATCAATGCTTTGAACGGATCGAGATCTGTTATGGCTAGCCGTCTAACTACTTTGGTTTTTGACCATATTTTTACCTGCCAGCGTTTATTGAGGTCTTACTTTTCTTACTTATTCCAACAGGTCGGGTATCCCTCGATACATATGTTTGTCCTCTGATCTAAATATTTAGGGACCTGGGCTGAAATGGGTGTCTAGCTGTAGCGACCCACAATACTAAGTGGATGAGACCACAATAGTCCCAATTTTGAGACCACATTATTTGCAACTATCCGCTCTCTTGAGACCACATTAGCTGCAACTGAGACCGAATTAAATGTAACTGAGACCACAATCATCCACTTGAGACCAGATTAAGTGAACTATAAACTTAATGATTGAAATCAAGTCTCCGACTAATATCTACTCTCTGATAGACCCGATCGGTCAATAAACTGGTTGTCATCGATCGAATCTTGACTTAGATAAAATTACCAAGTTGTTTGCCGGATGAAATGGCGACTAAACGTAGTGTGGAAGCTCATTCAGAGAAAGTAAAGAAAACGGGCGTTTCTGTTACTTGTTGAAAATTAAAATTAATACTGATTCAATATATTTTAAAAATATAAATTATGCTTACCAGGATATATAAGATGTAGTCAATGTAGGAGTAATATCCGTGCCAAAAGCATTGCTCCCCAAGCACCTCAGAAATTAATGGGGTGAAATAAGCAGTAGTGCAGAAACACTTATTATGTAGGATCTTCAAACTCACCCAGAGCGTCATCAAATTTATTGATAATTTCCAGTAATTGCGAGACGACTCGCTTAAAGATTTTTTTGCGATCTAATAATTTGGGTTTTTCATTACAGGCACTTAGCACAGTCTCTCTTAATGGCTCCTTACCTGAGAATTTATAGTTGGCGATCATCTGATTAATTGCATCTTGATTAAGATTTTCTGCTAGGCAGAGGCTCTGAACCGCTTCAACACGTTCTTGATTCCAGAAGTCTTTAAATACTGTTGCGACTTTCTCATCAGGGGCAATCGTGGGCAGCCGAGTATGGGGTAAAGACAAGATCCGCACAAAAGTTATCACCAGTATAAAGTTTTGTAAATTAGGCAGAAATCGAGGCTGCTGAACATTGCCTAAATTATCTCAATCTAGGTAATGTTTAAGTGAGAAACTGGTATCTGATAAGGTTTCCAGCCTCATGATCGAACCATCTCGAAGTCCCTTTTAGGCAAAGTCTATTTCTGCTTTCTCCCTGTCCAACCTTATCGGTGGAGAACCATTCAAAATTATGAGTGGGGGAATATTCGATCGTTGCTGTAGATGATTCTAGGCTAGAAGCTTTACTGGTTGAGGATCTCACAGTAGCTTAATTGATAGCTTAATATCTTTCCTTACGTTCATGATAATTTTTGCGCGTATCTCGTCCCTACCCCATTTTGAGCAAAAGCATCTCTGGAACAGAGACACGTAGCAGTTTTATCCAATTCAAATCGATCGTGAAAAGAACGACTAAATAACCCAAGATTAATAGCTACATCCGAGGATATTTTTCTAACCCTTGATTTCTTTAATCGCTGCGATTAACAGCTCATGTAAATCCATCCGCCCCTGCTGACGAGATAATTCAGCGGCTATTGTCAGATCGGCAATAGCCGCCTGTTTTTGCCCTAATTGATATTTGGTAAAGCCCCGACTAACGTAAGCCAGAGCATCGTTAGGATCGATGGCAATCGCGCGGTCATAATCGGTAATAGCCGACCGTTTTTGCCCTAAATCAGCTTTGGTATTACCCCGATTAACGTAAGCCCCAGCATCGTTAGGATTGATGGCAATCGCGCGGTCGTAATCGATAATAGCCGCCTGTTTTTGCCCTAAAGCAGATTTGGCATTACCCCGATTATAGTAAGCCAGAGCCAAGTTAGGATTGATGGCAATCGCGCGGTCATAATCAGTAATAGCCGCCTGTTTTTGCCCTAAAGCAGATTTGGCATTACCCCGATTATAGTAAGCCAGAGCATCGTTAGGATTGATGGCAATCGCGCGGTCATAATCAGTAATAGCCGCCTGTTTTTGCCCTAAAGCAGATTTGGCATTACCCCGATTAACGTAAGCCCCAGCATCGTTAGGATTGATGGCAATCGCGCGGTCATAATCAGTAATAGCCGCCTGTTTTTGCCCTAAAGCAGATTTGGCATTACCCCGATTATAGTAAACATCAGCATCGTTAGGATTGATAGCAATCGCGCGGTCGTAATCGATAATAGCTGCCTGTTTTTGCCCTAAATCATATTTGACAACACCCCGACTATTGTAAGCATCAGCATCGTTAGGATTGATGGCAATCGCGCGGTCGTAATCGATAATAGCTGCCTGTTTTTGCCCTAAAGCAGATTTGGCAAGACCCCGATTATTGTAAGCATCAGCATCGTTAGGATTGATGGCAATCGCGCGGTCGTAATCGGTAATAGCTACCTGTTTTTGCCCTAAAGCAGATTTGGCAAGACCCCGATTATTGTAAGCCTGAGCATCGTTAGGATTGATGGCAATCGCGCGGTCATAATCGGCAATAGCTGCCTGTTTTTGCCCTAAATCATATTTGGCAAGACCCCGATTATAGTAAGCCTGAGCCAAGTTAGGATTGATGGCAATCGCGCGGTCATAATCGGCAATAGCTGCCTGTTTTTGCCCTAAATCATATTTGACAACACCCCGACTATAGTAAGCCTGAACCAAGTTAGGATTGATGGCAATCGCGCGGTCATAATCGGCAATAGCCGCCTGTTTTTGCCCTAAATCAGATTTGGCATTACCCCGATTATAGTAAGCATCAGCATCGTTAGGATCGATGGCAATCGCGCGGTCATAATCGGCAATAGCTGCCTGTTTTTGCCCTAAATCAGATTTGGCAAGACCCCGATTATAGTAAGTATAACTAACTGTCTGTTGTTCGGATTGAGTTAAAGTTCTTGCCTGACGAGCATTGATGTCTAATGTATTTGGTAGTCTCAGCTCTTTTAACCCCAGAAAAGTTTGGATCGGGATTCCTAAACTTTGACCTAAGATTAAATCTTTGCCATCGCGTTTTTCGCCTTCGGCTTTCCCATGTATCCCGATGACTCTTCCTTCGGGATCGAGTACTGCCTCCCCACTCATGCCACCATAACCGATCCTGCGATAGAGCAGGTCGTAACCATTGGCAAGCGATCCTTTATCCTGAGTCTCAAATCTCCCTTGTAATGAACTAATAAGATCGTGCTGAAGTATGGGCACAGATTTACCTAACTGAGAACCGATCGATCGAGCTGGATCGGCTGTAGGTAATAAAATTGCGATCGCTAGTATGCCAAATAGTCGGTTAAATTTCATGATAAATTTTGATCGGTAAATAATAGGAGATTGAAATGATGCTAAAGATCCCAGTCTGAAATACAAGATCTGTTAGCCATTTTTGTCGGGTAGCCGTAGAAAATTAATCAAGCACTAGACATTTAGACGATTTTGAATTATTGGCGTAGCCTTTCCTCTAAAAAATCGTTTTCCTGCTGTGTCAAAGGGGTGATAGCTTTAACGTGCCCTATGAGCTAATCAGAATAGAAATCGTATTCATCAGTAGTTTTGATTGATGGAGACTCGATCGATATCGATCTCGATATCCAGATCGAAATAACCTCAGTAATTACCCTGAAATTTTCCGCAGTCCTGAAAGGGTAGCGATATGTCCCATTATCACACTTAAGCCGATGAAAATTGGCTGTAGATGACGGTTATAACTCAACCTCCGATGGTTGTAAAAACCCCCGATCGCCAGTTTTGCAGTGAGATAAGCTGGCACAATCAATGGCTAACTCTCAAATGTGAATTCTGTGGTTGACTGATAAATTTTCCTCATGACTTATCGAAATTATGAAGGTGGTAAATCTTTATGGGGGCACCTAGAACCGAGTAGCAAGACTTTCACGGATCGCATCGTTCAATTTCCACTCATGAAAGCTAATCTAGATAAGGCTTTGAGGTCTATCTTGCAGGTTTTTACACGTATTCTGTTGCTATGCCTACTAATATTTACCTGAATCGGAAGGGACAGCTCGACCGGACGAAGTTACAGGTATTTAAGAATTGGGCGCGAGTGCGGGGACAGATTACCGCGATTAAGACTGTAGTTATGCCCAGGGATATGGGGGGCTAAAATTGGGCGAGGGAAAAAGAGGCTCCGATAGTTACGTCTATCGGTACTTAAAAACTCGCAGTGAAATCGGCTAAGACCTAATTCCAGAAAACGTTTGAAGGTTTCAGATATAATACTTATGGTGAATTCAACTAGATCGATATAGAGAGTGCGAATCGTTTTGATTCCTTCGCTCGCACCCTCGATCTGGGTCTAATCAGGATGAATGTAAAATCTAGTTACCTACAGCATAGTACAGGTTTTGTCTAGGTGCTGGATCGCACTCTATCTATGAACTTCAGAGTGCTGTAGATTGAGACTATTCTCTCATCTGCGAATAATTTGCCCCGCAATTTTATGGATGCTTACCAAGTTGAGCTGAACAGCACCGCTCAAACAATCTACCTGTTAGAAGCCACGCGAGCGGACATTGAGACTGTCAGCTCGATACTTACGTGCGACTGGCTGTATTTTTGGTCGCGACTAGATTCAGATTGTGAGGCGATCGTCAAGCTGGAGGCTGGGGGAAACGTCCAAGGCTTGATCCACATTGCTCTCTATCCTTATCCTCTCCAAGGCGATCGACCTGAGTACTTAGAAATTATCCACATAGAAACCATCCAGTCACCCAGCCGCCCTGTAAATCCCGTCGGATTGTATTTGATTTGGTACGCTGCTAAAACTAGTCTGGATTTCGACTGTACTGGGAATAACGACGGCTCTATTGTTGAGCTTGACGCTCTGGAGTCAGCGATTGACTATTACAGAGATAAAGTTATGATGGAAGGACAAGGGTGTAGATCTATCGCCCCAGGAGAGGAAGGTTATGCTTTCAGGTTTTCTAAAGAACAAGCAATCGAATTCTGCAACAGAATCGAGCAACAATACGGAATCCCCAGTCCAACTTGAGAAATTGGCCGATCGAGCTTACACGGAAAGCTTCGATGATGTCATGACTCTCTGTTCGTATCCTGAGATGACACATCAAGAGCGTTATGAGTTTCGCAAAAAGAATCAGCCATCATTAACAAGAAAAAAGTGTCTGACTCGCAGTAAAGAGATCGGATGAGCGAAAAAAATTGAGTAAAAGTAACGCTTTGAAGACGTTGAATAACTGCTTTCAGGATATTACTGGCGTTGAGAACAATTAAAAATAATCTGAGGCATTCTGTCAACAATTGACAGAATGCACACGGGCAAGTTAACTTGTTAACCAGTCAGCTTGTTGTAATAGGAGGGAGCGATGATTGTCGCACTCGCGAATCAAAAAGGTGGCGTAGCTAAAACTACTACCACAATCGGACTGGGTGGATTATTGGCAGAGAAAGGATCGACTCTGGCTATCGATCTCGACCCCCAAGGTAACTTAACTACTGGGTTGGGAATAGAATTAGCTGACAACCAGCTCACGATGTACGAAGTCATTACCGAACGTAACCCAGCAGCCGATGTAATTATCGCAACCAAGTCGGGAGTAGATCTGATTCCAGCAGATATCAATCTTGCTAAAGACGAACCCGAAATCCTTTCTAAAGTGGGGAATTTCTATCTGCTGCGAGACGCACTAGAAGAAGTCAAGGGCAAATATCAACATATCTTGATCGATTGTCCGCCCAGTTTGGGACTACTGACGATCAATGCGCTGACGAGTGCAGATGCGATCTTAATTCCGGTGCAGTGTCAATTTTTCGCACTCAAGGGTTTAGCTGCCCTACTAGAAACGATTCAAAGTGTGAAAAAACGCCTCAACCCCAACTTGAAGATCTTGGGAGTACTCCCAACGATGGCCGAAAAAAACACGGTGATGACTCAAGATATTATCGCCGCCCTCACTACCGATCTCGAAGATGTGCGGATTTTCGCCCCCATTCCCAAGTCGGTTAGATTCTCTGAATCGAATGTGGCGGGATTACCAATTCATCTCTATACCCAAGATTCAAAACTGATCGAACCATATCTAGCAATTATCAAATTATTAGAATCGGGAGCGGAGGTATAGTTATGGCAACTAAACGAGCAAGAATTACAGATCGCAATCCTTTAACAGCTACAGATGGAGTGATTGCAGGATACGAACAAGTTAACAAGTCAGCAAGTCAAATATCTGAAGTGAATGAGCAACCAGCCAACCAGCCAACTTCTGAGCAAGTCAACAAGTCAGAAAGTCAGCAAGCTGACAAGACAACCAGCCAGCAATCTAGTAAGTCAACAAGTCAAGATGAGTTAGCCAATCAAGATAAAACTTCCGACAACCCAGCAACCGAGGAAGTCAGCAAGCCAACAAGCCAACTTGTTGACAATTCAATGTTAACAAGTCAAGAACCTGACAACCTAGCAAGTCAGGAAGCTGACAAGTTAGAAGTGGCAAGCGATCGACCGGACTTAGACAAGTCAACAAGTCAAGAACCTGACAAGTCAGCAACTCAACAAGTCAGTAAGCCAACGATTCGGAAAGCTACATTTCAAGTAGATGCGGCAATCCTAGCGGATTTAGACCGATACCATTTGCAGTTACAGATCGAGATGGGCAGACGTAACGCCCCCTATAAAGAGATTTTAGTGGAAGAGGCGATCGCGCAATGGTTAGAACGTGCTGCTAAATCACCCGATCGTGCAGTTAAATCATTGCTCAAGCGACAAGAGCAACGGTGACAGAGGGGAGAAATATGGCTAAAATAGCCCAACGCGCCAAAAATGTACTTGTACATTTCAAACCCTTGCTAGTAAGGAGTTTCATCGATTAGTATCGATCGGTGATAATCGTGCAAAGTCAGATCTCATATCGGTAGTTTATGCACTTTGAATTTGGCAAGGGTTCTAGCACTATAAAGTGGTGCTAGAACTAGGACATCAACTGAAATCTTTATACTGTGCGGAAAGCATACTTTCTACACTCCCAAAAAGCCTGGACAAAAAGAACGTCATTGAGACATTTGTTCGATTCTACCCTCAAAGTAATTTGATGAATGAATCGGCTAAACCTACAAATTTGGCACGTTGGGCTATTTTAGCCCCTTTGCTACTGCTGCTTTAATAGCATCGCTTACCGAATAGTCATTCTTCATCTGAATCTCCTCCATATTATGCGCTTAGATTGATAGCTAGAGCTAATTATCGGGGGGTGTCGGTACCTGTCAGGGATTAGCTAACTACATATACTTCAATCTTTGCAACCGTCTGAGCTTCTGACTCACTTACATAGTAGAGATCCCAGCGAACTTGTAGATTTAGCCAAAAATCACTAGAAACATTAAAAAACTTAGCCAATCTCAGAGCTGTACTCGGAGTAATGCCCCGTTTCCCATTAACGATCTCATTAACTCTTTGATAAGGAACGTAGATGGCATCGGCTAATTCTCTTTGAGTCAACTTCATTGGCTCTAGAAATTCAGTCAATAGCATTTCCCCTGGATGAGTAGGCGAACGATGAGTAGGAACACGAACCATAATTAATAATCTCCAAAACTTAGTGATAATCAACAATTTCTACTTCTTTTGCACCAAGATCTGACCAGTAAAAGCAGATGCGATATTGGTCGTTAATCCGAATGCTATGTTGTCCGTCCCTGTCACCCGTTAACTTCTCCAAACGGTTGCCTGGTGGGACACTCAATTCTTCAACACTAATTACAGAATCAATTTGGTCGAGTTTCCTAGTTGCTACTCTCCAAATTGATTCTGGACAAAGTTTTCGTGCTGCCTTCGTACTTGCACCGTTGAAGATATCTTCTGTTTCAGTATTTCTGAATGACACTATCATTCTAGCATAATAGCACGGAAGCCGTGTTAAAATAATCTAGGCTTTAGGTTCGATTAGTTGAAACTTGAATTTCATTTTCCTCCCAAGTTTCACTACTTTATCATTCATCTCCTTAAAACAATAGCTAAAGTCATTTATCGATCTCTTGCTCTAACTCCCTAATTAATTTATTGAATTGCACCCAATCTCTACTAGGTTTTGAAACAGCTTTATAACGTTCAATAATTGCTTTAAGCTCTGGATCTGTTCTTTTTAAATCCTTATCTATTTTAATTTCTAAACAACCCTCTCTAAATCGATTAACTAATTCATCAACTTGCAGTTTTAGATCGACTGGAATCCGAACCACTGTAGTCTGATATGATGCCTTATACCCTCTTCCACCAACTGGCTTATTCATAAGTTAAACTTATAACTAGTTTAATCCTGATTCTATCAAACTTGTTATAAGTTTGATGATAAAGCTGTAACGAGTTTGTCGATCTAACTGCTAGCCTATAAAAGCAGCATCGATTTGGCTCCTTACATCGATAATCCATTATCTTGGCTTCGAGATTTCTTTTGTGCTTTATTAAATTTCTAAGCTACTCTTGAGAGTTCTTATTTGAATTTTAAAAGTGTCTACCCTTATATTGCTTTAAAACCATGAAATCAACTGTCTCAAAAATTACTTTGGTTACTATATTTATAACGTTAATAGTAAGTATTTCGCAGACTACAGCGTTAGCATATTTAAATACTAACAACCTTCCACAAGTTAAAAATTTCTTTATTAGTAAGAATATATCTAAAAATTTACAAAAGAATAAGAAGTTAGCTATTATTTATAGCAATCGAGCCTTTACCAAATTCAATTCTGAAGATTTTCGAGGTGCAATTTCCGATCTAGATCGGGCTATCGCTATTGATAATACTGATGCTAGTTTCTACTTTCGTAGAGGTATTACTAAATCACTCTTACAGAATTATAAAGGTGCATTATCAGACTACAATCGAGCTATCGTCCTGAATTCTAAATTTGGCGAAGCTTACATGGGTCGGAGTTTTACTAAATTTAACTTAGGAGAAGCGAAAGGAGCCTTGAATGACTATAATCGTGCTATTGCTTTAGATCCTGAACTAGGAAAATTATCTAATAATTCAGTGGTTGCCAAAAATACGCCTGTAGTTAAAAAAAATACTAACTCATCTAATTTTGATCGTGCTTTCAGTTACTTTGAGCAAGGTAATAAGAAAAGTAGTGTGAATGACAACAAAGGAGCAATTACTAGCTATAATCGTGCTATTGAGTTAGATCCTAACTTTTCTAATGCTTATAATAATCGAGGTATTATCCAATCTAGAGTAGGAAACAAGCAAGACGCTCTTTCTGATTTTAACTATGCTATTGAATTAGATCCTAGCGCAAATCTAGCCTACAGTAATCGAGGTCTCGCTAAATCTGAATTAGGGGATAAACAAGGAGCAATTATTGACTTTGACCGAGCTATCGCTCTCGCTCCAAATAACGGTACTAACTATTATAATCGGGGACGAGCTAAGTTTTATTTGCAAGACAAACAAGGCGCAATTTCTGACTATAATCGTGCCATTATACTAGATAGTAATGATCCTGATGCCTACTTTCATCGCGGCATTTCTAAATTTGAGTTACGAGATAATAGGGGAGCGATCGCCGACTATAACCGCTCCATCGCAATAAATCCTAATCGGGCTGCTGATTTCTATTTTCGAGGTGCTGCCAAAGGTCAAATAGGAGATGTTAATGGAGTAATTGCTGACTTTAATCACTCTATTGTATTAAATCCTAACTTTGCTCAAGCTTATCGTGACAGAGGCATTGTTGAAGAGTATTTAGGAGATAAGGCAAAATCTATTACAAATTTTATTAAAGCAGCAGAGTTATTTCGCCAACATGGGCAGATGGATGATTACACATCTACAATCATATTATTAAGGAAGGTAAGAGGAGATGTAGAAATGCCCAGAGGAGATGCAACGAGGGGAGATGCAATGCCTAGTGATACACCTATAGGCGATGTCATACTCAGAAAGTAAATAAAAGGACATTTTCTTTACTCTTTTATAGTTGCCATCAATCTGGTCTCAGTTGCAATTAATTCGGTCTTAAGTGCAATTATAGTTGCACTTAATTCGGTCTCAAAATTGTGATAATTGCGGTCTGGAGTGATTATGATTGTAGGCTGCTATATTTAGCAAGCTAAACATCCAGCATATATGCTCGTAATTTTTTTTTCTTTTCCATATGAAAAAATGAATTCACAGGCTTCAACAAGCCTGTCTGTGTTCAAACCTATAAATTTTGAACTTTTATACCCAATAAACTTTGAATATGTTTTTTCTAATTTTTTTAGAGAGTCACCAACTTTTATCCCTTCTTTAGTTGAATAACGAGAATTTTCAGTTATTATATAATCTAAAGAGCTTTTATTAATATCATCAGATCTTGTAGAAAATTCAAGTGTCATTCCATCATATTTCCATTCTGCATTCAAGCCTGGTTCAGCGCATCCACTACCTTGCCGTGTTTTACTTATATACTTAGGATGACCTAATTTCTTAATAACCTTATCTTGTTTCATACCTAAAGAAAGTCCTCCTATCGATAATTTATTCATAACTAATTTACTAATACTACCAGTCGAATAAATTGTATCTTCAGGTACAATGTCTAAAATTGCAAGAGAGCCATTGGTTTTAATAGAGATAATGGTGATCGTAACAATTAAAATTAAAAAAATACTTTTGATATATTTATGATATTTTTGCACGTTATTAAAGTAAAATTCTACATTTTATGCTGAAATCTTTTTTATTATACCTAGAATTAAAATTTAAATCTCTAGATCTCTATATCACTATATTTATCCTGACACACACTTAAAGCTGTAACAAGTTTATTGATAAACTTGTTACAGCTTTAGAAAAGATCCGATAATCACGCTCATCGGTACCTCAAAACTAGCAGTAAAATCGGCTCGAATCCAATCCCAGAAAACGTTTGCAGGTTTCAACGAAAATACTTGTGGTGAATTCAACTAGATCGATATAGAGGGTGCGAATCGTCTCGATTTGAGGCGATCGCTCCCTCGATCTGCACGGCAAAAGGACGTACGATCGAGGGAGCGATCGCCAAGCATAGGATCTCACCCATGTCTCAACCAGAATCCGCGATCGTGCATCATTTGGCAGCACAAGAGCATACTTTCATCAAGCTCGATCGCGCTGATAGCATCGCTTTTGTCAAATTTTGGCAGTCTCCACCACCCATGTCTCCAACTGCGCCATTGGTACGGGCGATGTCGCGCTACAAGCACAGTCAGAGAATGGGATGAACCTGAGTTCGATAGGTATCACCTCATCATCAAATCTTTGATCAGACTAGGTTTGAGGTATGGCGATCAAGTTAAAAAATTGTCAACAAACTACAATTATTGAGAATCAAGTTGAATGTAGTTGATGAATACAAAATGTAGCTAGTTAAGAATTAATATGATATCTAAAATATTAGAAATATTTTGTGGATATAAATATTAACAAGTTGTCAACCAAGTCTCTGATTTCCATAGTTTCCTAGCTAATATTTAGTTATAAACTCGATAAACAAGCTGAAGATCATGGATTTAACTGAACTTTTTTGTCAAATAGATGATTTCTATCAAGATTGGTTGCAGACCTTCTCCTCAACTTTTTTCCCAGCACAAGGTACAAACTTACCAAAACATTGTCAGCTAGCTCCAAGTGAAGTAATGACGATCGCTATCCATTTTCATCAGTCAAGCTATCGAACTTTCAAGGATTATTACACCAAATATGTCTGTCTATCTTTGAGTAGTCATTTTCCTCGCCTAGTTAGCTATAACCGAATGGTTGAATTGATGCCAAATGTATTGATAGCTTGTCTCTATTATCTGAAATCTCGCCGAGGTAAATCAACTGGGATGAGTTTTGTAGACAGTACGGCTATCCCCGTTTGTCATCCGAAAAGAATTAGCCGAAATAAGGTTTTCAAAGAAACAGGTAAGCTGGGGAAGAGTTCTATGGGGTGGTTTTACGGATTCAAGCTCCATTTAATCATTAATGATTCTGGAGAAATTTTAAGTTGTCAAATTACCCCAGGTAATGTCGATGACCGTAAACCTTTACCATTTATGGCTTCAGGACTACGTGGTAAGATGTTTGGTGATAAAGGATATATTAGCAAGGAAATATTCAATCAACTATTCAGCAATGGATTACAGTTAATTACTCCTCTTAAGTCTAATATGAAAAAGCGGAGTCTTGCCGGACGGGTCTCCCGTCCATGGCAAAGACCCAAGCTTAAACTTGTGCCAATGACTGATAAACTCTTGCTCCGCAAACGCTCATTAATTGAGAGCTAGGCGGGAGACCCGCCCAGCACAGTCAACGACCAGTTAAAA
>Ga0209491_10001668_pt1 | contig 42230 bp, 25 predicted proteins | sample BON02_FD_187213 | JGI IMG/M metagenome (GOLD analysis project Ga0209491, IMG submission 187213) | Freshwater microbial communities from Lake Bonney liftoff mats and glacier meltwater in Antarctica - BON-02 (SPAdes) (version 2) | ecosystem: Environmental > Aquatic > Freshwater > Ice > Glacier... | reverse complement strand
ACAGATGCCGGTAAAGGCGGCTGCCAGCCATTTGGGAGAGACCGATCAGAGGCTCTGGAGGGTTGTTGAGCACTATGTCATGAAGGCTCATGCGGCCGAAGACTGGAGCGCCGTGCGCCGTGTGATGATTGACGAGACGAGCACGAAAAAAGGTCACCACTATGCGACCAATTTCATGGACGCCGACACCCGTAAACTGCTTTTTACAGTGCAGGGGAAGGATCAAGAAACCATCGGAGCTTTCGCTGATGAAATGACCAGACATAATGCGCATGCGGGTCAGGTGACCGAGTTGATTATGGATATGAGCACCTCCTTTATTGCCGGAGCGCGAAGGTTCTTTTCCGGTGCCCGAGTGATTTTCGATCATTTCCACATTATGCAACTCGTGGGCAAGGCCGTTGATGCGGTTCGTAAGAGCTTGGTCGCCAACGGAGCTGACCTCACCGGCGGAATGTGGGCGATACGCGGCAACGAATGGACCCGCTCGGAAAAACAACAGGATGACCGCCGTCGCTTCATCAAGGACTACCCGATACTTGGCCGAGCCATTGGATTGCGCGAAAGCCTTCAAGATATCCTCGCAGACAATGAACCCGGAATGCTGAAATGGTGGTGTGGATGGGCCTCCAGAAGTCGCCTGAAACCCTTTAGACAAGTTGCCAAGAGCATCAAAAATCACTGGGATGGCATCCTGGCGTTTATGGAAACTCGTCTCACCAATGCTGCCATGGAGGCTGTCAACGGTGTCCTTCAGCTCGCTAAGCGAATGGCTCGCGGCTTTCGCAACTTCAACTACTTTCGCATCATGGCATACCTTAAAGCAGGCCGCCTTCAGCTCAATGTTCCCCACTTTTGAGCCCACTCAAAACGTCGAAGCGTCAAAAAAACTCTCGCTCGGAATTCGGGCGTCGATCAGTTCAGCATGCGAAAGGTTATAGTGCGCAGGGTTTCGGCCCATCCACGCAATAAGCCATTCGATAATCTCGATAGCCACTGGAACAGAAAGCCGCTTTCCACCTGTCTGGTCTTTCACTAACCGGGTGTAGAGGACATAGATGATGGCCAACATCACCCCCGTGACGATAGTCGACGGCCTTCCTGCGCCTTGACGAGTCGGATGAGATGTCAACTCCATGCTCTCTGAAGTGGTGTGCGACCACATTTCCGTCAAGGGACCGCAAATCCGCCGCATGCATCATCGGGCCTACTGGAGGTTCTTCGACGCCGGCACGCCGGAAAAACCCTTTGCCGGGGTGCGGTTGATTCGCACGGCGACCTCGAAGGACTTTATCCATTGGGAAAATCAAGCCGATCTCGATTTCGGCGATTCGCCTCGGGAGCACCTTTATACGAATCAGATCAAGCCTTACGAACGGGCGCCGCATCTCTTCATCGGTTTTCCGGCGCGCTACCGTGAGCGGGGTCATCTCGACCAAGGCGACACTCCGCATGGAGCTCCGCGCGAGGCAACCCAAGCCGAGTTGGTGGCCCAGTGGCCCGCGTCGCTGCGCGCCCTGCCGGATCTGGGCTCACGGCTGGAGCGCGCATCGGCGCACGAGCGATATGGCTCTGCGATCACCGAAGGTCTGTTGATGGCGAGTCGCGACGGCGTAAACTTTAAGCGTTGGAACGAGGCGTTTCTCCCTCCGGGTGTCGAGCGTGAGGGCACGTGGAACTACGGCCACCAATACATCGGCTGGCACGCGGTGGAAACGAAGTCGGCCCTCGCCGGCGCCCCGAACGAGCTCTCCCTCTACGCGGTCGAAAACTACTGGACCGCAACGGGCAGTGCGCTGCGCCGTTATACGTTGCGCCTCGACGGATTTGTCTCGGTGAAAGCGGGAGCGGACGGCGGAGAACTGCTGACGAAGCCGATCAAGTTTGCGGGTAAGACGTTGGCGCTGAATTTCTCGACGTCCGCTGCGGGCAGCGTGCGAGTCGAGATTCAGGATGCCGACGGCACGCCACTGCCGGGATTCTCGCTCGAAGAGTGTGAGCTGCTCTTCGGCGACACCATCGAGCGCAAACTCCGCTGGCAACAAGGCCCGGACGTGAGTTCGCTCTCCAACCGAGTGGTGCGCCTGCGCTTCGTGCTGCAGGACGCGGATGTCTACTCCTATCAATTCAACCACTGACTAATCATGATCCCACGTCGACTCGATGCTTCGCGTGCGCTGCTGGGCGTCTTGCTGGGAGTGGCAGTGCCCTTTGCTGGGGCCCGCTGATCCCGAGGTAAGAGACTTAGGCTCTCGCCGGGAGCTAAACTGAAGTTCCAAAGACAAAAAGGCAGTCATCAGCGGAGGGGTTCTTGCATGTTGCATTTGCGCAATATGCAAGAACTTGTATCTTGATTTCGACCGTTGAATTGGGCTCGTCCTGACCAACAGTTTTTATCTGGGGGCTGCGCAGCCCCCAGATAAAATAAGCCGCCGAGGGAGAAGATCGCTCTGGACTGGAGCCTCCAGTCCGCGAAGACGGGCTAGTTGCTCTGCGTTAGCGAAAGCCAATTTCGAAAGTCCCCCGCGTCATGCCACCCATCAGTCGCAGGCCAATAACTCCCGACCGTGTCCATTACGGCGTCGTCCGGATGGCAGGCAGGATGAACCCCCGGCACTTCGCACCCACTACGCTGGCCGTTGAGAAACCGCAGGAAACCAGGAGTCAGGCGGGCATACACCCAATCCGCAATCATGAACGGAGCTGAGATTTGGTAATCCGTCTCGATCTGGTGGCTGCCCGGCGCGGTGAAGTCGCTGAAATCCGCCCGCCAGAATGTGCCCTAGCGGGATTCGACCTTCACGAGTTCCCTTTGATGGTAAAACGGCCCGGCACACTAGTTCTCTACGATCCGGTCGAGCTGTCCGTCACTGATCCAGCAGACGCGGTTGCTGGCGGCGAGCATTTTTTCATCGTGCGTTGAGCAGATAATGGTGACGCCCTTCTCGTGGTTGAGCTCTTTCATCAATTCGATGATTTCCCCGCCCGTGCGGGTGTCGAGGTTGCCGGTTGGTTCGTCGGCAAGGATGACCGACGGCGTATTGGCCAACGCGCGGGCGACCGCAACACGCTGCTGCTGGCCACCCGACAACTCGAGGGGTTTGTGGTGCAGGCGATGTCCCAATCCCACTCGTTCAAGGATGGCCGTGGCCTGCTCCGTCGCCACCGCGTGGGTGTCCCCTTTGAATGTCATCGGCAGCATCACGTTCTGCAGGGCGCTCATCACAGGAATAAGATTGAAGGTCTGGAAAATGTATCCGATCCGGTTACAGCGGACCCACGCCTGCTTGGTTTCCGGCAAGTCAAAGAGCGATTCTCCCTCAAAAAACACCCGTCCCTCGGTTGGCACATCCAGGGCGCCGATTTGGTTGAAGAAGGTGGATTTTCCGGATCCGGAAGGTCCCATGATGGAAAGAAACTCGCCGCGACGGATGTCAAGGGTAATGCCCTTGAGCGCCCAAATTTCCTCGTCCCCGAGGCGGTAGAGTTTTTTCACGTTCTCCGTGCGGATGATGCATTTTTCCTTCATGGCCGGGGTGGCCGGGCGGCGGCTGGGATTTCCAAAGCAATAAATTCACGGGCCATGAGGATGCGGGTAAAAAGAATCACGGCATCGCCGGCCGCTTCCGCCTCCAGTGAAAAGCGTCGGGCGAGTTGATCCGCAATCATCCTCAGAGTGCGCCTGCCATCCACCAGACGCCAGAATTCCGCGCCATTCCCATCGACCTGCAACTCCGCTGCAGGCGTCACCCGGAACAAACGCCGAACCCAACCATCCAAGCGGTTCCGCGGCGGCAGCAACCGGCGCAGATGCAGCTGGCCGCGCGCGTCCAATTTTCCCTCGACGCCGGGAATACGAATCGGGATGGCGTCGAGCGGGTGAGGGGAACCAGGGAGTGGAGCGGGGTCGGCCATGGCTAGTGAAACTCCTTGCTGTTAAAGTCAAGATCACCCGGACGCGCGACCTTCTCGATCCGGCCATCGCGAATCCAGAGAATGCGATCCGAGCGCTTGAGCATTTTCAAATCATGGGTTGCGGAAATGATCGTCACTCCCAGTTCCTCCCGGAGCTTGGCCAGGAGGACAATCATTTCCTCACCCGTGCGCTGGTCGAGATTCGCGGTGGGTTCATCCGCCAGGACGATCTCCGGACGATTTGCGAGCGACCGGGCGATCGCGACACGTTGTTGCTGACCGCCGGAGAGTTCGCCCGGCTTGTGCAGCACGCGGTTCTCGAGGCCGACAAGCTTGAGCAATTCAATCCCCCGCTCGTGCCCGGCGTCGGCATCCATCCCCGCAAAACTCATCGGCAGCGTCACGTTTTCCAGGCAGGTCATAGTGCCGATCAGATTATACGTCTGGAAGATGTAGCCAATCTTGCGGCACCGGAACCACGCCAGTTCGTCAAAATCGAGCTGCGCCACATCCACCTGATCAATATACACTTTGCCGCTCGAGGGTTTGGAGAGCGCGCCGATCATGTTGAAAAGCGTGGATTTTCCAGATCCGGAAGGCCCCATAATCGAGAGGTATTCGCCGCGGTAGATCTCAAGAGTCGCTCCGCGCAGCGCGTGTGTCTCCTGCGTGCCGCTGCGGTAGACCTTCTTGACATCGACCGCACGGATAATGCAGGCCGCCACATCGTCCTGCGTGCGGGACCGGAGGATTTCAAGTTGGCGGGTGGTGACGGGCATGACGGTCTAAATATTGGTGCGGAGAGCGGTGGCGGGCACCATGCGGGAGGCAAACCCGGCCGGGTAAATCGCGGCAATGATTGCTGCCATCACCCCGCCAACGAGACAAACGACAAATGAGCCAAGAAGCCACCCCAAAGGAAGCGAGGTCAGCACCAAGGCCCAGCCGTAAGTTAGGGCGTAAAGCAAAATAGCGAAAAGCAATCCGAAGATGGCTCCCAAAAGGCTCCCCACAAATCCCAGCAGAGCCGACTCGATGAAAAAAATCCGCCGGATGAAAGACGAGAGCCCTCCCAAACATTTCATCGTGCCGATTTCACGGAAGCGCTCGGTCACCGACATCAACAGCGCATTGCTGATGCTGATCATCGTCACCAGAGTGGCAATGCTAATAATCCAAATCGTTCGGACCAATCCCTTGGAACGTTCCGCGCTTTGCTTGTCGAGATCGTCCGGACTGGGAGGACGCCGCAGATTGACCACGGTCGCGCCCTCCGGCGACGCCTCCGGCATTCGCGTGAAGGCCACCACGTTTTGCCGAAGATGCGAAGCCACCGACGCCCATACTTCTGCCGGCAGCGATGAACCAACCACAACCAAGGCACTCACGTTCCCCTTAGCCGCTCCGGCAACCGCCTCTGCGGAAAGAAATTCCGTGACTCCCGCGCGCTTCAACCCTTCGAGAAAGCGCTCCTCCTCCCGATCGGGCGCGCCCGTCTGGAAAACGGCCAGCGCCCGACCTTCGAGCGCACCGGTCTCCGCCGCAAGAAATCCGGTCATCGCAACGACCGCCTGCCGCAACGCAATCTCACCCGAAACCTGCTCCCGGATGAAATGCGCCGTGAGAATCGACATCAAAAAGGCCACCCCGAAAACGACGCCGAGCAACGTCACCATCGAACGCCCCAGCCGAATCCGGATGCCTTGCACCACGATTTCCCAAGCCACAGAAAAGGGCAACCGGACCTGGTCGGGAATTGCGGAGCGAGGGGTGGATGCGGAAGAGGACATGACGAAATCTTAAAACGGGGTGCTGGAGACCGCTTGCTGGATGAGCTTCACCGCGATCGTCGCCATCGCGATCAAACCGACACCGGTAAAATAGCCCGCGAGAATGGTCGGCGCCATCCGCAGGAAAGTTTTCGCACCGAATTTTTTTTGGAAATAGAAGCGCCCGATCATCGCTCCCACAATTTCAAGAATCATGACATGCGGCAGTTCTCCAAACCCTCGAACCATTCCATAGACCAACATGACTGGCAGGCCAAAGCCGCTCAGCACGGCAAAAAGAACCAGGGAAAGCCCCAGTCCGCCGGCGATCGCCTTCGGGTGAATGGCCTCCATGAACTCGCTGTCGGCAATATGAAACGTGGAGGGGTCCTGCCCAGGCGGAACAAATGTCGAGGAGTAGAGCAGGGTCTGGGTCTTCGCCAGCAACTCCCACCGCAAAGCCGCATTGGGAAAGGCCTCGGAGGGCACGGGGCCGGCGTGCCAGATGAATGCCCAAAACACGAGCGACAAGATCAAAAGCACCGGGAGCGCGATCAACTCGGCCTTGAAGAGCGACCAGAATTTCACCCCCGTTAGTTCGTTGACCCGGAAAGACTGCGCGAGGTAGCCATAGTTCTCGACCGGGATCGGCGCCAGCCAGACATCCACGCCACGGGCCCCGGAGAGGATAAACGCCCCCTCGCGAACAAACGGGATTTCCACCGTCTGGCCGGCCACACCGAGCAACCGGGCATTCACGTAAGAGATGAAGGGCGAGTAAACGAAGCTAAAAAGGATGAGGAAGAGAATCGGGAACGCCGGCACCAGCAGATGAACCACGTAGATCATGAGACTTGCCGCCACGATGTATCCGACGAGAGCAAGCCAGAGCGGGTAATCTCCCCGGCCTTCGGGCACCGCCCAGATGTTTTCCCGTGGCGCGTCGCCAGCGTCTCGGCGGGACTCCCGGAGACGGCTGCGCAGACTGCGGATGGTGGAAAAAATCGAAACAATCGCGATCCCGACGCCGGTCCCGATCCCGAAGCTCATCCAGAAATCAATACTGTTGGAGAAGGTTGTGTTGACCGTATCCATGCCGGGCTGCCAGCGGGTGAGAATGCCGCTGGCCTGCAAGAAGGGATTGGCGATGACCGTGATGACAATGGCCAAAAACGTGCCGACCACGGCCCAGAAGGGCAGAACAAATCCGAGAATGAGAACCCCCAGGTCCAACGTCACTCCGGTCGGAGTGGCCGGAAGCACTCCTTCCGTCAAGATCGTGGTGTCCAGAAAAGGCTGCGGAATCAGGAAAACCGGCTTCTCAAGAAAGAGTCCTGTCAGTGTGGGAATGCCAACCTGAAGAAATCCATAGATCAGACCGATGGAAATCCCGATCGTAAAAATGCGCCAGCGGCTCAGCGGCGGTTTGCCAGCGTCCTTTTTACCGGACGCAGATTCCGCTTTCGCTTCCGACACGGCCCCGCCCTTTTCCTCCTCATCCTCTTCGGCCAGGGCCATGGCACCCTGCGCGGCAATCGGAGCAAGCGGGAAGGCGAGCTTTTCCACGTCCGAGGTCAGGCGGAACAGAAAATACCCGAGCGTGTATCTCTTGATGAAGCCGATGAAGACGATGAACACAATCAGCGCGATCGGAACGAAAAAATCCCAGTGAAGGAGGTTTCGTTCAAGAATCGCCAGACTGTCCGGAGGCGGCGCGAACCAGGCCGGAAAACTCCCGGCCATCCCGGAATCCCGCACGACATCGCTTGTCACGAAATAGGAACGAAAAACCAGCGGAGCCATGGGCCCGCCGGGGAAAAGCACAGCCCCTCCCATCATCACATTCGCCGCATGGTATAAGACGACCAGATTCTGCTTGTTGAGCGGCTTCATCGCCCGCCGCGCGATCTCTCCGAAGAGAATCAGCGTCACCCAGGTCCCGGCCGAGGCCATATCTCCACCGGTCATCAGGCCGAGGTAGATCGCACCGGGCATCATCACGAGCCCGCAGAAAAAGATGCCGACAACCGTTGTCCAACCGACTCCGTCTTTGAATTCCGTTGGAGTCTCGAGCAGCGTGCGGTAGCGCTCGATCTCGGAATCGGGCTTCCCGGCAGCAGCGAGGCGTTTTCTGAAATTAAACATGAGTCACCTCCATGGGCTGAACGTCATCGGGCGCCGGTGATCGCCGGACTTCCTCTTCCAGCAGCGACAGAGCCTCCGCGAAGTATTCCTTCTTTTGCGCCGGAGACACGGCCCGCCAATGCAGAAACTGCTGGCGGATCTGGACCATCAAGCTCCGGTTCAGTCGCTTCCACGATTCCCGGGTCCCTGACAATCTCTCGATCGTAATGCGTGCGACGTATTCCGGCGTCTCCACATCGCACGGGAGCGAAATGACCATGACCTGCGAGACGCCCAGATCATAGGGTTTCAGCCAGATGGTTGTCGTGATCCGCGGCACCGGATCTTCTCCATCATCCATCAAAGCCAATGTGGGCGGCCCGGCGAAGAACCGTCCTGAACCGCCTTCCCCGTGATCGACAAGGAACCGCTGAAAAAACGCCAGCACCGCCACCCGATCATGAGGGTTGAAGGTGAAGGGCAAATTGAACCCGAATTCATCGCCCTCGGCTTCGGGCAGGGTCCAACTGGACTCTTCGCTCGGCGCGGCAATCTGCATGGCCGTGCGCGCCGGAAAGATGGTCGAAACAAACACCGCCGCGATGACGGCGAGGGACGCAAAGATCGTACTCGGACCGGCAAAGGTCATGTTGAGCCCTCCGGTCAGGTCAAAAGCCGTCAGAACAAATCCCGTTCCCTGGCTTAGTAAATATCCAAGAACGGCACCAACGACTGAGTAGACAAACGCCTCCGCAAAAAACATGAAGAAGATGTACCGCGGCGCAATGCCGACGGCATTGTATACATAGATCTCGTCCCGGCGTTCATAGACTGAGCCTTTCATCGTGTTCAGCACGGTGAGTGCGGCAATGACGAGGGGCATGATCATGTCCAGCAATCCCTGCACGGAAGTCTCCCGGCTTCGCTTGCCATAGCTCGCCACCCCGTCGAGTCCGAAAAAGGCCTCGGTTCCCGTTTGCTCAAGATACTGGAAGACCACCTCTCGCGCCTCCCGGAAACCCAGCGATTCAAGGCCCACCACGACCGACGGGATGCGCAGAGATCCCCCGCTAATGGCGATCCCGAGTGGTCCGGATGGCAGAATCACAACTTCTTCCGCCGAGATCCGGGGATCTTCGGGGCGCGCCAGGGGAGCCCCTTCGGAATCCACCTTTACGTTTGGGATCGCGGTAACGTCCGGCGGCAGCAGACTATGTCCGTCAAGATCCCGCAAAGCCGCCATCGCCTGGCCGTCGAAGATCCCGGCCACCCGGAAGGTTCCTCCATTGATCAAAACCTGTCCGCCCCCGCCCGCATTGACCTGCTCCACGGTCACCCCCAAGTCACGGGCTACCCGGTCAGGAATCAGCACAGGACGCGGCTCGGCGCTGCCGGACTCCGCAAACCAAAACGCCTTCGTCAGCAAGGGGATTTTCGCACGCAAGGGCTCAGTCGGGTCAAATTGCAAAATCGAAGTCAGCCGCGTGCTGCGTCCGGAGCCGTCCTCCCGCACCGTGCGAATCTCAATCGCCGGATTGCTGGACTCACGGGTCCAGCTATTTTGCCGCCCGGTGAGATACGTCCGGGCGGAGATCGGAAAGCGATTTGCAAAACGTGTTTGGAGAGCGAACAACTCGGAGGTGCTAATGGCTTTCCCCTCCTGCTTTTGAATGAGCAGACCCTGATACGAAGCGGGCCCGAGCGCCACGGTGCTCTCCACAAAGTCGGACCGCACCGAGGTGAAGGCAATCATCGCAAAGGTGATCAACACGAGCGTGGCACAGGTCAGCCCGGTGCGCACTTTGCGCCGGTGCATGTTGTTCAACCCGAGCATAAAGGCGGTCACAATGATCCCCGTCGTATTGACCCCGGCCCCGGTTGCCCGGCCCCGCAGGGACTCCAGGGCCTCCATGGTTTCCCGGAATTTCCCGGCAAACAGGAGCGTCACCCCGCCTGCGATCAGAAGAATCACAAAACCGAGCAAAATCATGAACGAGGACTGGATCATTTCGAACGCCGGATGCATCAGGCGCAGCAGCCCGAACACAATGAGGAAAAGAACTGCCTGGGCGGCAAGCTGCTTCCGGATATCCGCAAATCCGAAAACGAGTTTTTCCATAAAGAAAACAAACGGCACCAGCAGCCCGAGATACCAGAGGATGCTGATGACGGCCCCGTTGATGTTTGCCCGCAGAATGGGATGCACGAGGGCCGAATAGGCGGCCGATTCCCTGGCGGCCAGCACGGACTCGGAATGCGGAAGTCCGGGAGCCGAGGCTTCCGCCAACAGCCGGGCACTGCGGTCGATGAACCCCCCAACGATCGGATCCAGCATGTGCCGGCGGTCTTGCAGGTCGGCGCGGGCCTCGTTCAGCCGCAACATCGATCCCGCCATGGGTCGCGCGATCTCCGGAAAGAGCGGATGATCGGCCGCCAGGTATCCGGCGCCATTGATCTCGTTTTCGCTCGACTGCGGCGGCCCGGACGGCGGCCCAAGCAGAATTCCGCGGATTGTCTGCACGAGGGGATTGTCGGGTTGTCCGGCGCGCATCGCAGCATAGAAATACCGGTCCGGCTCGGCGAAAAGAGTCGCGACATCGGGCGCGGCAAATTGACTGGTATTTCGAAACGCACTCAACCCGCTCCGGCTGAGCAGGGTGGTTGCGACGTAAGCCTCCATGGTCTGGGGATCCGTCAGGTCGAGGAAACTCACCGGCGCCGCGCGAAAGAGCACAAGGTGCACATCGGTCTGGTTGCGTTCAAAAGCCGGCAAATCGTCCGACCGATAGATTCCCTTTCCGGATTGATCTTTAACCCAGGTGATCGCCCCGGATTTATTGAAGAAAAACCCTTGAGGGCTATACCCGGAGGCGGGCAGCCTTGTCTGAAAATCCGCCGGGGTGTCGAGGAGTTCGTATCGCCCGTGCGGATCGGTCAGGAGCAGCGGATTGCGGTAATAGCCCGGCGCGGACCGGTATGGGGCGTAGCCCACATTCTCGCCCACCAACGCACCCTCCAATGGGAAATTCGGCACAACTGACTGCCCGACATTGGAAGCCAAAACCCGCCCGCTGTAACTATAGGAAACCGGAACATCCGATTGGCGAAATGCCATGGCCCCATGCGCGACCGACAGGACGAGTTCCCCATAAAATTCGAGCGATGCCCCCAGGCCCTCACTGCGGGGATCCGGCACGCTGCCCGCCGGCAAGGTCAGTGCCCGATAGGAATCAAGCCGGTCGGCGTTGACCATCGTGAACGCCGGATAGCCAAACTTGTTCCAGAGCTTCGTTGTCACCGGCACGGCACCAATGGAGGGATAGGTTTGATTGGAAGTCATCCCAGTCACCGGACGCGCGGTGATACGATCTTGAAACTCCGGTTTTTGCACCGCTCGCTGAAACCAAGAGGTTAGCAACTGCCCCTGCCGATCGGGTTTTGCCCTCAAGCTACTCGGCGAATCGGACGCCAGCAGGGCGACCGTCGCCATGGCTCCCGCCACGGATTCCGGCAACAAGCGCGGAGAAAGCACCAGCAATTCTTCGTAAGCGGACGCAAGCTCATTGATCGCAAGATCGGTTGAGAGCAGCCGATCTTTGTCGCGATGAAAATCCACCAAATGCTCGAGGCGAGCTTCCAGCTTTTCCCGCACGCCCGATCTTTCCAAGGTCGCCGTGTGTCGCGCGACCAGACTCACAGGACCCGCCGAAGAAGCGGCTTTAATCGCGTTATGCCGACTCAGTATTGTCTGGTAGGCGTCGTATTCCGGACCGGACGTCTGCTGCGTTTGCCTGCGGTTGAGGGGAAGTTTTGCCTCCAGCACCTCATCTCCCGAGGAAAACACCAGAGCATTCATGACAAAACGCAGTTGCTCTACCAGAAGCCTCTTGTCGGTTGGGGTCAACGATTCAAAGATGCGCAGCGTCTCCCCCTCGTTCCGCAGAAACCCGTCCTCACGCGCCCGGCTCAGCAGCGATTCAAACCGTTCCAACATCTGCATGTTCTCCTCCTGCCCCGCGCGCAAGCGCTCCCCTCGCAGTCGCGCATCCCCTGCGGGGCCAAAGGCGGAAACCACCGCAGCCTCACCAACCCCTCCCATCATTTCCGCACCGTCCAAGACGAAAATCACGTCACGTGTCAGCGTCTTGCGATACGGGACCAACGCCTGGGCGAGAGCCAACACACTGGCCGGTGAATAGGCCTGCATGCCCCCGTCGGCAAGCGATGGGAGCAATCCATACGCATCGTAGTGCCCGGTCACGACAAGAGCCTCCCGGGCGGGTGACTCCGAACCAAGCCGTGCCACAATGGAAGTGTTTGAAACTGCCCGATAGCGCTGCTTGAGCCGCACGGTCACGTCCTGACCAAGATGCCCGAGAATCTCCGGCCCGGAGAACGCACGCAGGAAATTCACCGGCAGGGCCGAGACCATGGTGTTTTCCTGCCACAGGGGCAGCCAGTCCGGAGCGATCCCCTCACGATGCGTCAAAATCAATCCCGCAATCCCCAATTGCGCGTATCGTGTCCACTGGAGTGCAAACGACGCGGGTGGCACCGCCATGTCAACTACCCCGATCACTCCGGAAAAGTCCGGCTGCGTGCGGATCGTCTCATCATCAAGCAGCACGAGGCGCCCTTGCAGCCCTCCACCGGGCGTGGCGATCGGCTGAAAAAGGTTGGGCAGAAAGGGGTGCAACGTCACGCCGGGCAGGGCCGCCCCATCCGCCCCGAGGATTTCCGCGGTTTCCGTGACCGGGGCCGCGACGGTGTCTTCGCGGATGATCACATCGAGACCCATCCCGCGAAGTTGCTCCGCCAGAAACTGCCCCACCGCCGCGTGTCCAGGCTGACCCAGTCCACGGGGCCCCAGCGCTTGAATCCGCTGCCGCCATGACTCCACCGCAGCCGGAGTCAGCGCCTCGCGCATCACCGACGGGTCAAAGGCCGCGGCAGCAGCAACTCCGCCTTGACGTTCCGGCGGGATCACCGAAAAAAGAAACGCGGACACGGCCACAACCAAGGCAATTGCAAAGAAGACGATCGAACCAAACGATCCGATATTTGAGCGGTCCGCTGTCATGGCAAAGCTCCGTAGATCAATTGCACCCCCTGCGAGCGGAGATGGAGTCCGTAAACAAACCAGATCGTCCAGCTCGCAATTGCGCCAAGGAAGATTCCAATAAAAAACGGCTGAAGCTTTGTTCGCACCGCCAGACCACCTCCGAAACGGACGAAGAGGTAGCGCAGCAACCAGGCAACCAAAATGCTGCCCCAGATGATCTGATTCAAATACGAGGGCCCGAGAATAAACCCGATCGGGTGCAACCAGAATCCGGCAAAGATCTGACGTAAGATCGCAAGCACCGCCACAACCCCGCCCCCAAAGGCATAGGCCCATGTGGAGGGCGACACGCCGGTTTCCAGTCCGGAAGGCGCTGCCGAGGCTGCGGTCAGCTCAAGATTGTAATCGGCGAAATACCAGGCCTTCGTCTCAAAGGCCCAGGCATACCGCATCGTATCACCCCCAAAAGCGTAAGCGTTGGAAAGAAATACCCAGCCGCCAATCACCAACCCCCCGACCACACCCATGATGATCACCCCCAAAATCTGCCTGGGAGGCATTCGATACCGCCGTCCCAGTTCCATCATTTCAAGCTGCGCACCCGGAATCAGAAAAAACACCGCAACCGAAAAAACGAAACTCGTCACGAACGTCAACAACACCAGATCGGGGCCGAAAACCGGAATACCGCCGAGCAAAATCAACAACATCGAGCTGTTGGCCGGAGTGAAATATCCATAGGGCACACCGGCCTCTGCGCGGAATTTCGAGGCGACAAGACAGATCAAGAGCATAAAGCCGACGTAAAAGGTCATTCCCCACCCGGAGACACCCACCCACCAAGCCCAAACCACCGCTCCGCAAAACACTGCCACCAGCAACAAGTAAGCCGCCCGATAACTTAGAATCTCCCGATCCGCCGCAGCGCGTTGGACTGGCCGGAACACTTCGAGCACGGTTTGCCAGAGATGTTTGCGGGCAAGGATCAACACCAGAAAGCCATACACCAAAAAGGCCCCCGTCTGCTGCTGCTGCGGATACGGGTAGCCCGTCTGGCCCGCCCATCCGGTGACAAAACCCAGCCAATAGAGCGCCCGAAACGCGAGAAATCCCGCCACCAGGCTCATCAACACGTTCAATTCGACAAAGACCGCGACCGCAACAAATACGGCTACCACTTGGAACGTCACTCCGTGCCAGAACCCACCCCAAGCCGGGCCAAAATAAGGACCGAGGTCAACCTTGATCTCGGTCGAGGGGACGTCCGGGTTATAGAAATGAAATCCCCTCATCATTCCCCAGAGAAGCCCGAGCCCAACGCCAACCCACAAGACCTTCAGCGCCCAGACGCGACCAATATTTCCCGTTTCATCCGGCTCGCCGATCAGGGCCGATGGAATCCGCGTCAGAGGCAAGGCATACCGTTCGCCCTCCACCCACTGGCGGCGCATGATCACGTTGATCGCCAGAGCTCCGGCCAGCAACAAGACAGCCAATCCCCCCCATGTTGCCAGGGGAGTCGCCCACTCCCGCACCGGGATGCCCGCCTGAAGAAGAAAAACGAGGCCTTCGGGGCTGAAGAGATTCTCCGGTTTGCGCCGCACCCCTGCCCGGTCTGCCAGAGCCAGTTGATCGAACTCCCCAGCCGCCAGCACCTGCTGGCCGGTATAGGCCAACTCCAAAGCCGAAACGTTAAATAATCGCGGATCACGGATTTCCAGCCGTCCCACTCCTGCCAGCCCGAACTCCACTTCGACTTCCGTGGCTCCATCCAGATCGGTAAAAATAACCCCATACGCCCCCGTCAGCACAAACCCGTCGGGATGCAACCGGTCCACCTTGGCCGGTTCCCGGGAACGCAGAGCCTCTTGAAAGTCCTTGCGGCCCGGAGCACGCGAACGCACAAAATAAAAGGCTTCAGCTCCCAGGCCCTCCGCATGGGCTTCGAAGCTTACCAAATACGGCTCTCCGGGAACAATCCCCCCGCTCGCATCGTCCGAAACCCGCACCCGGACAACCTTGGAAACCATGTCACTGTTTGCCGTTCCTTCCAGAATCACAGGCCCGTTGAAAGCGCCCCTCAGCACATTGGGACCATGGGGCCAGAGCCGGTCGCTGAAAAACGCCATTTTCTTGAAGTCCGCCCCGCGCGGGATCGTGGCGGTAATGCCCAGCACGCGGTGCCAGAATCCCTGCGTCATCAGAGGGGCCGCGATGACCATGCAATAAAACACCGCCATCATTTCGGCCCGAGCCAGCAGTTGCCACTTCAGAAATTTCGCCGCGACCCCCACCAGGACCACAAGGACCACCAGAACGACGACACCCGGGATCGGCAGTCCATAGTCCCCGGCAGGCTCCATTCCCGCGTCCACCGTGGACATTTGGATCGCCAACGCCACGATTAGCATGGCTAGGAGCGACGCAAGAACCGACCGCACCGTCAGGCCCGGCATCCAAGCGCCCGCCGCCCCGGCACCAGCTGGTGAAACGGGAACGTTGGAGGGGGATAATTTCACGAGGAGTAACCGCGCTGGTGGCGGCAGGTGAGGAGACGGGATATTATTCAAGGTGTCACGCCTGCGTTTTACTTTTTCTTGGAATCGGGTGCAGGACAAAAATCTTCCAGACCAAGGGTGGGGCAATGGCCAAGGCTCGAGAGATTGGCGGTGGATGTATTCCGCATAGCCCCCGAGAATTGCGGATTCCAAGTTCTTGGCGGCGATCAAATGGGAGGGAACAAGCAGGAACTTTTTCCCTTGGGTCCAAGGGTTGTGCCTCGAAACAACATCGGCAAGTTCCGGGATGGACCGCGCATGGGTCTCTCCGCGAAGAAGCAAATACAAAACGGCCATGAAATGGCTCTTACCGCTGCCGAAGCTGCCTTGCTGCTCGTCCCTTCGACCGCTCCTTTGACTAATTTAAGAGCTTCATCGAAGCACTTCACGAGCTGCGGAGTGACCTGATAATGTTTCACCGTCCCCTCTGGATCGGTCACCCCTTCGGCAAGGCGCAGAACGAAATCTCCTTTCCCGACGTGTTCGGGAATGCTGATGAGGTCTTTAATGTAGGTCATAAATTTAGGCTGCTGAATGATTTTCTCCCATCAGCATCCATTGCCAGGCGGGCAGGATGCGGGCCGGTTTGGGAACCTCCGGAAAAGGCAGGCGGAATTCGAGAGTGAGCAGCAATTGGCCGGCCTTGGGAAACGCTGGAGCGGCGTCCTCAAGCGCTCGAATCTCGCGGGTCAGCGTCGCGGGATCATCCGGGTTTGCGCACACTTGAATGAGGTCCTTCGTCCCGTCGCGATACGTGGCCAGAAAATCGACTTCAAAGCCACCGGGGGTTTTGACGTAAGCGACCTCGGCCCCCCGGCGTTGGAGTTCGATAAAAACCGCCGTCTCCAAGGCGTGGCCTGTATTGGCTTTTCCACTGCGGTCGAAGACGGGGATCAGCCCTGTATCGGCCGGATACACTTTGCGGGGGTTGACCTGCCGACGTTTTTCGGAATCGGTCGCGACCGTCACTGCCGACAGCAGGAACGCATCCTCCATGTGCCCGAGCAATTCATAGAGCGTCTCCCGCCCGGCGGCGATTCCTTGTGATTTCAGGTCGGTCGCAAATTTTGTCACGCTAAAGAGTCCGGCTGGACTGCCAAGTAAGCGCCTCACCATCCAACGCAGGGCAGTCGGATTCGCCACCTCATGTCGCTCGATCACATCCCGAAGCAAGAGCACATCCACATATCCCTGGAGCAACTGGCGGCGGTCCGCCACGTTCAGCCCCTGTGCCTCTGGAAAACCTCCGATGGTTAGAAACTCACCGAAGTAGTGGTCCATCTCCGTCGCTTTCCGAGAAGTGAGCTGACGAGGATCTTCCGGCATCTCGTGGCCGTGGTGCCGGAGAAACTCGGCGAAACTAAAAGGATAAATCTCGATCTCCCAAGCCCTCCCTCGCATCGAGGTGGCGATTTCCCGACTGAGCAACTTGGCCGACGAGCCAGACAGAAAAAGTTCGTATTCCGGTGTGTCGAGCATCCGACGAACAAAGACCTCCCAACCCGGCACACGTTGAATTTCATCGAGAAACAACGTCACTTTTCCCTTCGCCGCCTCCGGGAACAATCTCGCGTGCATCTCCGGTATCTCATGCAGGCTGCCGGCCTCAAAGCTGCCCAGCCGCTCATCCTCAAAATTAAAATAAACGAGTCCCTCCGCCGAACGTCCGCCGGCCATGAGGTCTCCCCGAATCTGATGCAAAAACGTCGTTTTACCCGCTCTGCGCATGCCAATTACTGCTGCCGCCTTCCCCGCTATCAGTGGAAAAGCGACGTCTCTCCGGGTCAATTTCGGAACCGGACTTTCGGCGGCCAACAGGATTTTCTCCCGGATGACTTGTTGAAGTTGGTCTTCCATAAAGTCTAAAGTACCTCTATTTCGACAATTTTAAAAGTCCAAATATTTATGCCTTTTCTGGGTCACTCCGAAACTGAAACATGCAATCTGAACCCGTGTCCCGACATGGCCGGATTTTGGCCGAGTCCGTTGATGCTCATCAAATCAGAGAAAGAAAGGCTTTCGACGGAGCGGCGGAAGCTCAAATTGAAGGTTGACCGAATTTGGCCGGATTTTGGCCGAATTCTATTCATGGCTGCCTTTTGCCACAACTTGGTATGTGGTTGATGGGCCCCTGCCCCTGCGCTCCAAGAGTCCCAGTTCCTCAAGTTTCCCAAGGTCTCGGCGGGCCTGTCACAGACTGATGCCGGTGGCTTTGGCGTAGTCGTCGGCCTTGAAGTCGGATCCGTTTCTTTAGCTGTCATGATGGGGGAGCAAAAAAATTTATCGCAGGAATCAACCTCTGGAAAAATCGGGATTATCATCAAAAATCCTCCTTCAGCAGACGTCCGGCCTTGGTTTTTCCACTCAGTTTTTCTCCGAGAAGCCATTTGCTACCTTCCTGCATATCAATCGGAGGATTCGTTGTGGTTGTAAGGATATACTGGAAAGTGGCCTGATCGGGCGGAAGAACTTCTTCAATCCGACGGGCATAGAGGAAAAATCGTTCATAGATGATCCGGGCCATGTCAGCTTCGCGCGGACCATCATGGATGAGGAACCTCGGGTGGGCGCAGTTTCCCTCAATTCCGTATAGCATGGCCGCCAGATCAAAAGCCACGGTTTTGACGGACTCGACCGCAGCACCGCCCAATTCGCGGGTGCGCTTTATGTGGGTATGGATGGAGCGTTCCCCGAGACCCACATCGTGCTCTTGGACGGGAGGGTGGTTTTGGCCGAGTTGCCATTGCGGGGAGGCGACAGGGGAGCAGTGATCGATTTTCGGCACATCATCAAATGGCTTGTACGCAAGCCGGGAGCATTTTCCCAATACCGGTGGCGGGAGGCACTGTTCCCGTCTCTGGTGTGGCGGGCGGCCTACGATCATCTTTGCCGTCGCCACGATCCCCACGCGGCCGACGTGTGCTATTTGGAGATCCTGCAACTGGCGGCAACCGAGGGCCTGAGCACGGTGGAGAACATGGTCGAGCAGTTGCTCTTAGCTCCCAAGGCAGAGATGAATGCGGAGGAGGTCATCGCACGGCTGCGCACCTGCGAGGATGAGGCGCTGGCGTTCCGGGAGCGGGAGGCCATGCCGGTATCGTTGGAAGTCTACGACGAGCTTCTGAGGGGACGTCTATGAAGTCCGATCATGAGGGGACAAGCGTAGAGATGCTGCTGCGCGGCTTCCACCTGCCCACCATGGCCGCGCTTTACGTGCTCTCGACCCAAGGAGCCTTCGAGGGCAAATACCCCGAGCGCATGCGTCGGGTGCGGGCGATCATTGACGTCGATGGCGTCGAGCGCGAGATGGAGTTCCTCACCAACAATATGGATTGGAGTCCCCGCAGCGTGGCCGATCTCTGTCGCGCTCGCTGGGCTATTGAGGTCTTCTTCAAACAAATTAAACAAACCCTCAAACTTGCTGACTTTCTCGGCCACAGTGCCATCGCCGTGCGTTGGCAGTTCTGGAGTGTCTTGCTTTGCTATTTGGTGCTGCGCTTCCAAGCTTGGGTATCTGGCTGGGCGGGCAGCTTAACCCGGATATTTACCCTGATTCGCTCCGCGCTTTGGCAGCGTCTCGACTTGGCCGAGCTCTTGAAGATCTGTGGGACAGCAGGCGGTAGCTTCCGCGCACCCGCAACCCCGGAATCCTCGTATTTCCCGGCTTTTAGGTGCTGAGTTATGGGACAGCACTGTTTCAATGTTACAAAACGTGAGCGAACCAAGTTCTGCCAGAGTAGCCGAGAAAGGTTCTAGCAGAGAACCCGCCGAGCCGGAATTTTCGGAAGGCCCCGTTGGGTTGGGCAAGGCCCTGAAATTGTCTCCCGCTAACATGATAAGCCTCTCAGGCTTCAAGTCGCCTGATCCCATGGAATTGACGGTCAGTTTCTGGGTCAAGATCAGCAAGGCAGGCTTCCTCTGCTCAATCCAAAACCCCGGTGGAGTCGAGGAGGGGGAGTTCGGTATTTCCTTCATAGTTCAGGAGAACTCGGACTTGGTTGTTACGGCGAAAATAGGAAGCTCCAAATGGGTGGGGGGGGCCGTGCCCACAGATCTTCTCAGTGGGGGGTGGCATCATTTCGCGGTAGTTGTAACGCCGGACCCGAACGGGACAACCACCAAGCAGCTGATCGTCTCGATCGATGGGGAGTCCTGTTTCGAGGCCGAACTGGACGGAGTCGGACCGGAGCAATTCATTATTTTTCTCGGATCAAGTCTCTCCGAGTATTGGATGGAGAATAAGGGACTCGGCGCAACGTGTGAAATCGATGAATTGCTGATCGTTGGTAAGGCTCTGACAGAACCGAACCAACCGCTCTGATCGCATTTCCCCGAACGACGCGCCCGCAACGCTAACGTCAGCCGCCTTTTAAGGAACCCCTCTTTTTCCGCTGCCGACTAGGACAATCGCTGACTCCTTTTTAAAACAGCACACTTTTGCAGAGGCCATCTATTCGTGAATTACTTCCGCCACGCCTTCGCAACACTGCCCCGGCACGAGAGCCTTGCTGAAATCGAGCCCGTTCTCGCGAGGCTCAAGTCCAAAGGGTTCACGGGGATTTGGGTGGAGAATAACTACACCGATCTGGAATCCCTGAATGATCGGACCGCAAATGCCGAGTTTCCCGGCAACTGGGATCTGTTCAATCTCTTCGATCTCACGATCGGTAAAAAGCGCCTCACTTATCTGCCCTATTTGAAAGGCTTGGCTGAACTCTGCCGCAAGCAGGAACTGGCTTTCTGTCTCTCGTTCTGGATCCCACGCGTGAATGCCGAACTCCTGGAGTACCTGCGCACTCACCATCCCCGCGCAATCGGGGTCAGCGATTCCCACCTGGAAAAAAACGTCCCCTGCCACTGCACCTGCAAGGAGGGCGAAGGTCTCGCGGTGATCTCGGAGATGATCCATCTTCTCTTTAACGAAATGCCGGACATTCTGGGAATCAAGGTCGCCACGGAGGACAATCACGCGCTGTTGTGCGACCCGACCTGCCCGAACGCCCACGGCACGACCCGCGCTGAACATGCGGCAAATCTATTTTCCACGATTCAGAGCGCCATCAAAGCCGGCAATCCGAAAGCGCGCCTGTTGCTTTATCCGTGGTTTTGGCGCGAGGGGTATGAGGAGGAAATCCTCTCCCGGCTAGAGGACGATTACCTGGTGGTCACGAAATACGAATCGGGCTCCATTCAGCAGCTTGAAACAGACATCCCCGGTACGCCGATCTTTGACAGTTCCATCGTCTCGGAAAAGCCCGGCGTCGGCTTTGAACGCTGGCTCAAAAAAGTGGGCGCAGCCCGGATCATCGACATGGTGCCACTTGGAACGGGCATTGATGATTTTTTTCTGGCAAACCCTCCGCACCCTGCCCGTGTTTTCAGGCGGCTCATGGCGCTGCGAAAAGCCGGCGTGCGTTCGTTCATGGATTTTGAGTGCGGCGGATACGCGCCCGGAACCGCGGAAGAAATTGTTGCCAGATTCGCTGCGGAGGAATGTCCGGATGAGGAGAAAACCCTTGAGGTGATCGCGGCCGCGCGCTCGTCCGTGCCCGCCGCGCAGGAACACACCCGTCGGGGTTGGGAATTGTTCGACCAGGGCTTTGGCCTGCTTCCCATCGGGCTCGGAAAACCCGAGCAAGCGATCTATAGTGGCAGGATCGGCTTCGGGTGGTCGCTCTGCATCGCCACGCCCCTGCTGCCGCACCTCATCGGTGGAGAACGCCGCCACGAGATTCACTGGTTTTCGCCTTATAATTTTTTCACTCCGCAATCCGCCCCAAGACTCGGAACGCACTTCCTTCGCGTGCTTGCCATTTGGCAGGAGGCCGCCACGGAGTTGACGGTGGCAAGCGCGCTCGCTCCAGATAGTGAAGCAGCCAACCGCGATGCCCTTGCGGCAAAGGCGCACGCGCTCTCAATGTTTTCGGTCGTTCACTGGGCTATGGCACCTGGATTACTCGACACGAATCCCGAGGTTTTTTCGGATCTGCTTAAATCGGAAATCGAAATCACCCGACGTTTTGCGGGCCTCGTAAATGCCCACCCTTGGATCTGGGCGAATCATTGCTGGCACCCGCATCAAACCCCGCTGAGCCAGCGCCTGGGCCTCGGGAAGATCCCGCCGGGCACGGATGCGTTCGCCTTCAAAATCAGAACCATGGAAGCGGCACTCTAAAGGTTTTATGTTAACCAGAAGCTCATCTCTACCTGCCAAGCCCATGCGTCTCGCTCTGATTGGAGTCGGGGACCACGGTCTCGCTCTACGATCTGGCGTGGGAATATCAGCCAAATAATCTCGGCTGGAAGAAATAGTATGAAAAATACAAACACGAAATCCTTTCGTAATCTGTTCACACACGGCTTCGCGACGGTCATGCTATTTGCCGCTTCGGTGTTGCACGCGCAAGTGCGAGCCGCCACTGTTCCTCTCCCGGTCATGAAGTTCACGCTCGACCGGCCGGGTCAGGTATCGGCGGCGGTGTACGACCCGGCAGGCCACCTTGTGCGCGAACTGCTGCACGCGGTCCCGATGACTGCCGGCAAACAGTCGATGATCTGGGACGGCCTCGACCGCGACGGCAACAGCCTCCCGGCCGGTGACTACACCTGGAAGCTGCTGGAGACCACCGGTCTGAAGGCGAAATACCTTATGAGTCTGGGGTCCAACCTCCCACCCGGAAATGATTGGCGGACGTCGAGTGGGGTGGGGACGCATCATGCGCCATCCGGCATTGCCGTGGACCCGAGCGGCGTCTATGTCGCCGCTCAAACTACGGAGAATATCGAGACTTGCGTGCTGAAGATGACGCCCGACGGCAAGACACGCTTGTGGAGCGCACTGCATCCCAAGGCGTGGGACGGCGCGGTGAGTTTGGCGCTGGATGGTGGGGAACTCTTCATGCTCGGGCGCACCGCGAGTACGGATGGACGAATCACTCTGCCCCCACGCCAGTTGGTGTATGTGTACGACGCGGCGACGGGAGCGTTGGCGGCGCGCACGGTGGTCCCAACCGGTGTGGGTCCTGTGCCTGACAAGCTCGACGTTCATTGGGATCCCGCTAATCGGGAAATCGACGCCAGTGACATGGACGCGCACGACGGTGTGCTGGTGGTGGCTTACGCGAAGCGTAATGCGTTGCGTTGGTATGATCCAAAGACCGGTGAAAAACTGGACACGACCGAGATCGATTCGCCGGCGGGCGTCACGGTCGGGCCGAAGGGCATCGTATATGTATCAACCGGCGACCGCATCGTGAAGCTCTCGCGTGAGAACAAAGCACCGGAGGTTTTCGCCACCGGCCTGGGGAAGCCCGAACGAATTGATATCGATCATGGCTCCGGCGACTTGCTGGTCTATCTGAAGGACACACAGCAGATCGCCCGTTACTCGGCAGCAGGAAAGTTGCTCAACACCTACGGGCAGCCGGGTGGCCGCAAGGACGGCCTCTACGACGACACTGCGAAACGGAGTTTCGCGGGATTCTCCGATCTGTGTGCGGACGGAGCGGGCGGCTTCTATGTGACGGAAGCGAGCGCGGCGCCGCGGCGCACCGCTCATTTTGACGCCGCTGGCTCGGTCATTCGGGAATGGTACGGGGGCCAGAGCTGGGCGCCGCACGCGGAGGCCGAGCCCGGCAATCCCAATGTGGTCTGGGTGGAATCAGTGCGCGGCTCGGTCATGCGCGTGCTGGTCGACTACACGAAGAACTCGTGGACGGTTCACTCCTGTTACCAGTATTCTGGTCTAGCAGACGGCCTGGTCGGCAATAGCGCCAACGAGGGGGGGTATTTCCACGTCTACAAGCACGCTGGCGCCACCTATCTGGCACTCGAGAAGCTGCCGACCATCCTCAAGGTGGACGAGAAGGCGTGGCGCCTGCTGCCGGTGACGGTGTGCGGCAATGCCCATGCCGTGCCGGAACCCATCAAGGGCTGGATCGGCGCCAACGGATCCTATCAGTGGAATGATGCCAATGGCGACGGTCTGCCGCAGCAGGAAGAATGCACTTTCTACAAAGACGGTATTCCGACCGCCTTCATTCCCACCGTTGCAGCGGATTTCAGTTGCTTGACGGTCAGTGGTGACGAAGACGGGCGGCAGGTCAACAAGTTTGCCGTGACCCGCTGGAACGAGGTGGGCGCGCCGGTGTACGGCACCATGCCCACAGGTCAGATCTTCGGCCCATGCCCGCCGCGCTTCGATCCCAAGCACTGGGCCGATTCGCGGTGGTCAGTCTTCCTACACCAGGATGCCGCGACTGGCAGCCTCTTCGCCGCGCTCAACGACTGGACCCGCACCTGGTGCGATTACGACGATTCCTTCATGCAGAAGTGGTCGGCGGATGGAAAGCCGCTCTGGACGGTCGGCCAACGGGCAAAAAGCAGGCCGCTGCCGGGGGAGATCAGGTGGCATCTTCGTGGTATTGCCGGAGTCGCTCACGATTCCGTTGTCGCCACCGACGTGGACGGCGGCTGGAACATGTCGAACCTGGCCATGACCTACGTCTGGGATCGCGATGGGCTCTACGTTGGTGGCCTGATGGACTCTCCCGATCTGAATGGCATCGAAAACTACTGGTATCAACTCGCCGGTGAGCTTTGCCATTCTTCGGTCTACACGCTGCCCGACGGCGACGTACTCTTCTTCGGCAACTGGGAAAACGAGATGCGGGTCTATCGCATATCGGGTTGGAACGACTGGCGGCGACAGTCCGGTAAAGTGCGCATCACCAAGCCTGCCGCCGCTCACGTCGGATCGGGCCTGGCGGCTGCCACCTTTGCGGAAGCCTCCATGACGAAGCCGAGTGCCACGACCGTCGATCCGCTCGTTGAGGAGAGTTGGAGCAAAGAGGAGCCCGTCCCCGCCGCCGCGCGATGGAGCGGTACTGTGCTCCCTGACTACGGGCCCGCCTACACCGGCCCTTGGTCGGTTCGCGCCGACGCGGAGTGCTTCGAGGGTGCCGAGCGGGGTGCGCGCGACACTAACGTCAGCGTCTCGTTCCGGTTCCGCGGCAGTTCGATTGCCGTCATCGGCACCACCGGCCCGAATGGCGGATTCGCCGACATTGCCCTCGATGGCGTGGCGCAACCGCAGGCCGACTGCTACAGCCCTGAGGTCAAACGCAACGCGACCCTCTTCGCCAAAGAAGGTCTTGCCGATGGCGATCACGAGGTAACGGTGACCGTCGTGGGCTGGTACGGCAAACCGCGCAACAAGGCTTCAAGCGATGCCTGGGTGAAGATCGACAAGTTCGTTGTCGACGACCGGGAGTATGACGATGCGGGGCTGCCGTATGTCTTTTCCGCGAATGCCGACGGGAAACTGCAACTTTGGGTGAATCGGGAACCGACGTTCAAAGATGAAGCCGCCCGGTCAGAGCGCGCAGAGATCGTCGGCAGCACGGTCAAACTCCTCCGGCAGCAGACCCCGATCCAGCTCAACTACAGCGAGGGCAATGCCGCGGGCGGCGTCACGCTTGAATGGTCGAGCCCCTTCGAGCCGAAGCAACTGATTCCCACCAGGAGCCTGTATCCCGTCACCCCCGGCGGCTACTTCATGGAGAACCTTCGCTATATCGTCGACATGCCCAAGGAGACTCAGGTCAAATGAGAACAAGCATGGAAGGCGCTCGCCTCACGCAAGCCGCAGCCATCCCTTCCCATCATGTGGCTTACCTTCTCGCACCTGTGGGCAAGGAAACGCTGAAACCCTCACGAGTGCGCGGCGTTTTAGCGCGGGCACGAAAGATGGAGGGCTACGACACGGCTAGGATCGAGGCCGAATTCAGTTCGATTCCCGCGCACTTCCTCCTGTCTCATGCGGTTGGGCTGTCACGTTCCATTTGGCATTCGAATTGGAGGCGAAAATGGCGCTGCCGAATTGACCGAAGCCGCGCCTTTTTTTGCGGACGGATATCAAGGGGCTTACTGTGCCTGAATGTGACGATTCCAAATTACCGATGTATCGAAGTTTTCTGGCGGCACCGGACATTTTTGCAGAAACGCCCAGCACGCTCGGCGATGTGCGCGCACACACGTTGCTTTCCAATGCGGCTCTGGTTTCAAGCGACGGGATTAGCGAAGGTGGTGAGTGTTATCCCTCGCTCCAAGACGGCGTGCGCGCCGTGCAAGTGGTTTTTGCCGCCGAGGAATCCGCCCGCACCCGACACACGGTCGCGGTGAACCTCATTTGATAATCAGCAATTCCAAATCCTTCTCATGAAATACATCCCATCCCTCCTTACCTCCGCCGCCTTCATGGCTGCGCTTATTCTTCCGAACCCTGCCGCCAAGGCACAGGAAACCGGCCTTGGCCGCCACAAGCAGATCTATGTGGTGCCAACGCCCGGCAAGGTCCAGATTGACGGCAAACTCGATGACTGGGATCTTTCGGGCCAGATCGAAATGTTTGTCGTGGCCGATGGAAAGGACGTTCAGGGTTCAAAATTCGCGCTTATGTATGACAGCGAGGCGATCTATGTCAGCGGTGAAGTGCGGGACACCTCGCCGATGATGAACCGGCACGATCCTCAGGTGAAAGGAGACCGGGGTTGGGATGCGGACTCGTGTCAGTTTCGCCTCACCGTCGATCCTTCCCAGGCCTACCCGATCCAGGAATCGACCTTCGACTATATCTCGAATCGGCCAGACATCAAAGCGAAGTCGGATACACGGGATGATATTGTTCACCTGACGTTATGGAACTACACCGATCGCGACGAGGCGAACATTAACATGCAGTTGGGAATGACGTATCGCACACCTCGCGCGGAGTGGGCCCCGTTCGGGGTTGTTCCCCGCGACAAGTTTGAGGGAAAATATGTCAAGACGGCAGACGGCAAGGGCTACACGTTTGAATACCGCATCCCCTGGAGCACGCTCGGGGCGAAGGCTCCGCTGAAGGGCGGAAATATCGTGGCTGGCACGGTGCAATTTAACTGGGGCACAGCGGATGGATTGAAAACCGGAGGTTCGGCCGCTTGGGCGTATGATGTGATGAGCGGACCCGGCTTCGTTTTTCAGAATGCCGGCGTCTGGGGAAAAATGATTTTTTCCGAAACTGGGAATGTCGCCAAAGAGTTGGTGAATGCGGGGGTACCGGTTGCCAAACCGACGCCACTTAATTTCACCTACGACCTGCCGAAGGAGGGCGAGATCACCCTCCAGTTAGTCGATGCGGACAATATGATCCGCCGCACGATACTGGCGCAGGCGAGCCGCAGTAAGGGACCGAACACGGAAATGTGGGATGGCATGGATGACCAGGGCAAACCTCTTCCGGTTGGCACCTACACGGTTCGTGGGATCATCCACGACCCGATCACCGGCGAGTTTCAGTTTTCGCTTCATAACTCCGGGCAGCCTCCATATCCGACGGAAGACGGCAAGGGTGGATGGGGTGGAGACCATGGCGTGCCTTCCGCCGCCAGCGCCTTTGCGGATGGGGTTTTGCTTTCTTGGGATGGCTGCGAATACGGCTGGGGCATCATCCGGGTCGATCTGCAAGGTAACAAACAATGGGGAATCAAAAGTAGCGCGCTTCTGCTGGCGAATGATGGCAAACGATTTTTTGCTTATGACCCGCATGGATTCCAGGCCACGACAGGGATTCAGGTTTTTGACATTGCTGAGGGGCGAGCCCTGAACTTTGGGAACGGTGCACCGACTCTGAACGCGCCGGAGGGCGGCGACAAAGAGACGAACCAAGCGACCGGCCTCGCGTATGCTGAGGGGAAAATCTATACCAGCTATGCCAAGCGCAACCTGATCGGCATCTTCGATGCCGAAACCGGCAAACCGGAAGGCACATGGGACATCCCCGCTCCCGGCGTCCTTGCCGCCCGCCCCGACGGCACTCTGGTCGCGATCAGTGACGGTAAGCTGGTAGCCTTGGCCAACGGGAAGATGACCCCGATGGCTGACAGCAATCTGGATAAGCCGTCGGGCATCGCCACGGACGCAGCAGGTCTTATTTATGTGAGCAATCAGGGGCAGAGCCAAAGCGTGAGCGTCTTTGATGCCGCAGGGAAATTTCTTCGCACGATTGGCAAACCGGGTGGACGTCCTGCCATAGGCCGCTATGAAACGGATGGACTCTTCCAGCCGGAAGGGCTCGCGGTATCTCCTGACGGAAATCTTTGGGTGGCGGAGCAGGCCGATTACCCGAAACGGATCAGTGTTTGGGAGGTAAGCTCGGGCAAATTCCAAAAAGAATTTTTCGGAGGCTCGGAGTATTTCGGCTATGCCACGATGGACCCCGCCGTGCCGGACGAGATTTTTGCTCACAATGTGCTCTGGCAGGTAGATTGGGACAAAAAGACCGTGGAGCCGATCACCACGATTTGGCGGCAGACGCTGCCGGATATGTGGAAGGAAGCGGACCCCGGCGCTTATCCGCAAGGGTTTCGTCTCTTTACTGCGGAAAATAAACATCAGTTTGGCTGGGGAGTCACCAAAGGCGCAAGAAATTCGACCCTCTACCGCCGCGATGGAGACGTCTTCAGGCCCTTCCTCTCCCTCTTCCAAATCAACTGGAGCCACTCGCTCTATCTGGGGCAGGGAATTCCGCTTTTGGATGACCGCGAAAAAATGCCCGATGGCAGCTACGTCTGGCAGGATGCCAATGACGACCAGCGGGTCCAGTCGGAGGAACTCTATCGGTTTGAAGACAAAAATTTCCGGCTGAACATTAAGGACATTGCGCCGGACATGACGATATGGGCCAATGGGGGGCTCCTTCTGAAGCCCACAAAATTCCTGGCCAACGGACAGCCGGTCTATGATCCGGCAAAACTTGAGAAAAGTTTTCTGGCCGGAAATCCCGCAGCCAATAGTTATCTTTGGTTGGACCCGGACGGCGGAGTCTATACACTGGCGAGCGGGCAGATCCCGTCGTTAGCCAAGTGGGGCTCCGATGGAAAAATGGAGTGGGGTTACCCATCCATTGCCAGCTGGCATGACTCCCTCGGTATGCCGCCGGTAAAAGCCGGACGACTGTGGGGGATGACCGGGCCGCTGGGAGTCGCCGGCGACATCACCGGGAACATGAGCTACTTTGGCGTCTGCCATCTCTTCCAGCGCAGCACCGGTCTCTACGTCGCGGCGATCATGAAGGACGCGCGGTCCGTGGTCTCCGGTCCGGAAGTCGGCCAGCCCGAAGGCCAGGGCGGATCATTGATTCGCGTGGTCACCAAACCCGGCACGGCCCCCCGCACCTTTATCTTTGCAAGCGGCCAAGACTCCCGGGTGACCGAAGTGCTCGGGTTGGATTCGATTCAGGCCCTGCCGGATCGGATCTTTACTCTCAGCGAGGAGGACGTCGCGACCGCCTCGGCCGCCCTGTCTGAGTTTAATGCCAAATATGGGAGCGCGCAGAAGCTCGTGGTAGTCGCCGGCCTGGATGGCCTGGAATCGGCTCCGGCGGCTCCTCGCGATCTCGACGGTTTGCGCGGTTTTAAGACCAAGGCTGCTTACGATGAGAAAAACCTCTACGTGAGCTACGAGGTGGACTCTCCGTCGGAGCTGATCAATGCGATGACCGACCCCAAGCTTCTCTTCAAGGGAGGCAACTGCCTCGACATCCAAATTGCCACGGATCCGAATGCCGATCCGGCCCGCAAGACGCCGGCACCGGGCGATGTGCGTCTGCTCGTCACCCGTCAGTTGGGTGCGGATGGGAAGACCCCGGAGCCTTATGCCGTCCTGTTTCGCCCGAAGGTAAAGGATTTCGCGGGGCAGCCCATCGTGCTTAATTCGCCGACCGGCAAAGAATCCTTCGACGAGATCACGGTGGTGGAGGGCGTTGCTGTCGAATACCGTAAGACCCCCAATGGCTTCACCGCAGTGGCCACGATCCCGCTGCAGTTGCTCGGGTTTACCCCGCAGGCGGGCAAGCCAGTCAAAATGGACTTGGGTTATGTCTTTGGGAACGAAACCGGCAACAAAGTCACCGCCCGTGCCTACCTTAAGAACCGCAGCTTCTCGGCCAACGTCGTCAACGACGTGCCAAACGAAAGCCGCCTCGAGCCGGCCGAATGGGATGACGTTCAAGTGAAGTAAAGCGCCTCACGCGATGACACTCCCGTTCCCAAGCCCGCACACCGCCGAACCGATGGATGCTGCTCCTATTTCGTTTCCTGCAATGACATGGCCTGATGAGACACCGGCCGGTTGTCCCATCCCGCGCTCGACGGATTTTGCCGGGGTCCGCTTCCTCGGCCGCTGCAGCGATTATGATATGGGGGATACCTGGTATCCCTCATGGGCAGATGACGGGCACCTCTATTCCCCGTGGACGGATGGACAGATCGGCGGAGCTCACTGTTATTCGGAGACAAAAAGAACGGACCCAGCCGAAACCGGCCAAGCCATCCTCAAGGGTGATGATCCGCTGGATTTGGAGATCATCCATTTGGGAAATGAGCCGGCAAGTTCGTTGCCTTACGCCGGACGCTATCCGGCCGGCTCGCTTGTCCACAACGGGATTTGGTATTACGGAACCTATTGTCTTGGTCCCGATGCGAGCCAACAGTATGAGGGGAGGTCTTACAACTGGCCAGTGCTGGGGCCGGTGCCCGGCTTCCGCATCTCGCGCGACCTCGGCCGCTCCTGGACCCCATCACCCTTGTCGCCGGAGCGCCCGCTTTTCCCCGAGCCAGTGGACTTCCTCGGACCGGTAAAGTTTGGAGCGCCACACTTTGTGGATTTTGGCAAAAATCTGGAGCATTCGCCCGATGGAAAAGCTTATTTGGTGGCGCACGGGACGGACGGGCGGACGCCCAATCCGCGTTATGCCGACAATAGTTGGATTTCCGGCGACCAGATCTACCTCGCCCGCGTCACGCCCTCGGAGCAAACCATCAACGACCCCTCGGCCTGGGAGTTTTACAGCGGAACGAATTCCGACCAGCAAGCGTCTTGGTCTGGCCGATTTTGCGACGCCCAGCCGCTGGTGACCTGGCGGCAGAACATGGGTTGCGTGACCGTAACCTACAACGCCCCTCTGCAGCGGTATTTCATGTGGGTCACCGATGGCTGGCCGACGAATAAAACAATGAATTCTTACCTGCTGGAGTCCGCTACACTGACGGGGCCATGGAAGCTGGTCACTTACCTAAAATCATTTGGTCAGCAGGCATATTTTCTGAATTTCCCTTCAAAGTTTATTTCCCCGGATGGACGCCAGTTGTGGTTGGCCTACTCCGGCAACTTTTGGAGGGGACCGGAAATCCGGGAAAATCCTCCCGGAAGCCATTACGGGCTGGTGCTCCAGCAGGTCGAACTTCTTCCCATTTAATACAAAAACCCTATGAAACACACCATCACTATCACTTTCCTCGTCACGCTGGCCCTCAGTGCCCTGGCTGGCTGCAAGCCCACCACGAAGTCCGAGGTCAGCCTCGACCTCCAGCGCCCCGGCAATATCTCTGCCGCGATTTATGACAGCGACGGACGGATGGTCCGCGAGCTTGTGCGGGCAGAGCCGATGGAGGTTGGTCGTCATGTGCTCCCGTGGGACGGACTCGACCAGACGGGCAAGCCTGCACCGGCCGGAACTTACGAATGGCGCACGCTGCAAACCGAGGGACTCAAAAGCGAATACCTCATGAGCGTGGGCACCAGTGTCGGTGCCCAGTGGTGGCCGGGAAATCACGAAGGACCCAACTGTGTGGCGGCTGGAGAGGATTCCGTGGTGATTGCTGCGGGCACGGAAGGCCCGCCGGAAATCATCCGGATGACGTTTGATGGGAAAGTGCTCTGGGAGCGGGCACACTTTGAACCAGCTCGTAGCCCGCGGGACATTCAAATCGCCGGAAAGAGAGTGTTTTACCTGCAGAATAACGGCAAGATTCACGTTCTGAAGTTTTCCACCGGGGAGTCGATCGGAAACCCCTTTCTGGCTTTGGTTCCGGTGAAAACTGTCACATTTCCAGAATTCAAAAACGATTCGGCCGAACCTCAGGAAGTGACTTTGGAAATGCCCGATGGAGAATATTTTTTGCGGTTTGATCACGGTGATCCTGCACGCGACACCGCGGCTGTGGAGGTCATTGCCAATGGCATCGATCCCGGAATTCATCGCGTGGAAGCTGAGACGTGGGCCGCGTATCAGGTGCCCAAGGCGGAAGCCGGGAAAGGCGAACCGGTTTTTGCGCCGCGGGTCTATGGGAACCCTCACAATATCAAGGTCACCGACGGGAAATTGAATGTTAAGTTCACGCCGCTGCCGGAGAAGGGGAAGCCGGTATTTTGGAAAATCAATCAGCTCGAAGTCCTCACCCTTCCGAACCGGCTTGCCGCAAACATCAAGGAACTGGTCGTGGCAAGCTCGGGTGGGGGAGTCATTATGTGGCTGAACCGGCTGACTGGGGTGACTCTGGATCAAGCCGCCCTGCCCGGAGTGCGGGATGTGGCTTTTGGCGCGGACGGAACGCTGTTTGCGCTCACCGCCGATTCTGTCGTGAGTCTTTCGCGCGACAACAAAACGCCCGTCGTAAAAGTGTCAGGTCTCAATGACCCGCTGGCGCTGGACTGTGACCCGGTGAGCGGGGATTTGCTGGTTCTGGTGGGTGGTGAGCAAAAGCAGCAGGTCAAACGGTATCATGCAGACGGCCAACTCGTGGCAACCATCGGGCGTGAGGGCGGGCGTCAAGTGGGGCCCTATGTCCCGGGCGACATCGCTGGAGCCAATGGACTTGCCGCAGATGGGCACGGGGGATTTTTTGTCGCGGAGCCTCACAGCGCACCCCGGCGTTTGGTTCGGTTTGACCGAGCCGGTCAGGTCGCTGGCGAATGGTTCGGCGGGATGGGATTCTACGTTCACACATCGCTGGACCCACTGAATCCGAAGATTGGCTGGATGCGACCCGAAGAGCGCGCCCCTTGGCTGATCCAAGTTGAAATGGACTACGAGAAAAACACCTGGCGTCCGCTGGCAACCTATCACTGGGACACGCTGCTTGATCCCGCCTTTATTCCCGAGCGGTTTCCCGAATACTGGCACTTCCGCTGTGTCCGCAAAGACATCAACGGGGACGGGATTGCGGAGACTCTGATCTTTTCGCAAGGGGTCGTTCCTGGACTTCTATTTGTGGTCGATGAGAAAAAAAACATCCTTCGACCCTTGGCCGCGATGGGGCAGGTGGACGCCGCTCTCTTTGATAACGGAAATCCGGTGGCGGCGGATTCGCTGCCGTTGGCTTGGAGCGAGGCGATCCGCCTTGCGGGGGGCGACCCCGCCGATGCAAAGAGCCGGGTGAAGTATGCCAATTATTCCTGGGCGGATGCAAACGGCGATGGCGTCATGCAAGCGGATGAACTCCAACTCGCCCCCGGTCCGCTGAGGTTGGCACCCTGCCTGCGCGTGGATCAAAATCTCACGCTTTGGACCGGCAGCTACCACGCCGAAATATTCGGACTTTTCCAGTGTTATGAGCCCGTCCGGTTTACGGCTTGCGGCGCACCGGTGTGGGATATCAAAACCATGAAAGTGGGGCCCTTGACCGAGCGCTCGGCGGTCACTACCGGCTTGGATGTGAATGCGAAAGGAATGCCCTTCCTCGTGACCAACGGAGGAGGGGATGGCATGGAGGCCCGTCACACTTATGACTTTGCAACCCACGGCTGGGGTTGGCCGACGACGATCCGGGATGCGACGGCTGTGCTCAAGCTCGATGGCGATTGGAAGACGGTCTGGCAAAGTGGCCCGAAAGCCTCCCGCTGGCCGCATCCACGCGGAGAGCTTATGAGCCCGCGCAGCATCAACGGGTTTGCCAGAGACTGCGTATCCATCGGCGATCAAACAGAGCAGCCGTGCGAGTTCTGGACAGAGGATGGGCTTTATGTCGGCGGATTATTCGATGGCCGGGATCCCTGGACCGGCGCGCTGCCTGGCGGCGAACCGGACCGGCTGTATACCTGGCATGGAACCAAAGCGAAACGCATCGGTGCCAATAAGTATTCCGAGCACTCCCTCTTTATGGCCGATGACATGCTGATGGGTGGAAGCGTTGGCGAACTGCCGGACGGATCAGTCGTGTTCCTAGGGCACGGAGCAAACAATAACCCCTGCTACCGCATCACGGGATTCGACGGCTGGGAGCGGAAGAGCGGCCAGATCGTGCCGCCGGATGCCGCCGCGGCTGCTGAGGCGAAGGGCACCGGTCTTTCCGCAGAATATTTCCTGAGCCCCGATTTCTCGGGGGAATCGGTGCTTAAGACCGTTGATCCTCAAGTTTGGTTTGGCATGAAAAAACCCTGGCCTCAGCCGGTTGCTGGGAAACACGATTTCAGCGCCCGATGGACCGGGTCGTTCGAGCCGAAGTTCACCGAGGCTTACACGCTGAGCGTCTATGGCGAGGGAGACTTTAAACTTTGGGTCGATGGCAAAGAAGTGGAGTGGGCCAAGCAGGATTATATCCGTGAAGTCACTGCGAAAAAGGGCCACACCGTCCCGATTCCACTCCGCGCGGGAAGCAAAGTGCCAGTCGTTCTGGAATACCTCGCCAAGGTGCCAAAATCGGAGTTTCTCGCACTCGACCTCAACTGGGAGAGCCTCAGCCAACCGATCGAGCACATCCCGCAGGCCAACCTCTATCCGAGCGCACCTTGACCACCCAAAAATCATGACGGTCCGTCCTGGCGGCCCCGGCCCGGAAGCAGGGGCTATGGGGTTCGTAGCGAACGAAGTCGCCACGCCGTTTCAGTCCCCGCGCGACTCCTCATCGGTCTGGCCTGATGTGGGCGTGCGTATGCATCACGGGATGCCTACACTACACCGGGAGGGCAAACCGTGGTTTGGCCTCGGAGCAGAGCGGCCTTACATCGGGGATAACGTGGCGCTGTTTCGCACGCTGGAGAGTGCGGGTGCACGCTTTCTCCAATGCGACGCGACCTGCGGGGAAGATATTTACCACCCCGAACTGCGTTTCTGGCACGGTCCCGGTCAGTTCGATGGCACGGCTATGGAGCGCTACTTTCGCATGGTTCTGGGAGACTGCCCGAATGCCTTGTTGCTTTTGCGGGTTTATGCGGGGGCTCCGGACTGGTGGCTAGAATCGCATCCGGGCGATCTGCAAGTTTACGCCGATGGAAGCATTGAGCGGGTGTTGCAGAATGCCGGTTCCCGCAAGCTGCCGAGCCTTGCCTCGCCGGCGTGGCGGGCTGATTGCGTCGCCGCGATGCGTGCCTTTGTGCGGTGGCTCATCGATTCCGGTTGGAGCAGGCGGGTGGGAGGTTTTCTTGTCAGCTACGGAATCACCTGGGAATGGGCGATACCCGGCACCGACGGGCTGCCGGATTACAGCCCGCACGCCAAAGCCCAGTTCCAAAAATATCTGTGCGAGAAATACCGGGATGATCAAAATCTATCCGCCGCTTGGGGCCGGGCGGTGAAGATTGACGAAGCGGAAATCCCCGACGCAGCCGCCCGTCAGTGCGCGGGTGGCGAGACTGGTCTTCGCGTGCTACCGGAAGAGCAGAACGTGATCGACCACCAGCAATCCCTTTCGGAAATGAACGCCGATCATTTGCTCGCCCTTTGCCGAGTGGCAAAAGAGGAGAGCGTCGGCGGCCTCATGCTCGGTGCGTTTTACGGCTACACGATCACCGCGCGCGAGCAGACGTCATTCACGGGACTCTTTGGATCGGGAGGTTTTCTCGGTGGGCATCATGCGTTTTCCCGCGTTGTTCGCTCCCCTGATTTGGATTTTTTTGCCTCTCCCTACGTCTATTCAAGCCGGAGGCCCGCCGATGGCATGCTCTTCGAACACGGGCCGCTTGGCACCTGTCACCGCAATGGGAAAGCGTGGTTCGATGAAAATGACAATTACACTTTCATCAATCCGACTGGAGGTGATCCGAGGCTCGTTTCGCTTGATGTCGGTGCCGCTGTGGATTTGGAGGAGACGGTGCGGATGCTGCGTTGGGCCTTTGGTTTGGCTTTGACCCGCGGCAAACATCTCTGGCTGACAGAACTCACCGGATGGCTGACCGCATACCGGCCCAATTTCGACCAACCGGAAATCCTGGCGGAAATAGCCAAGCTCAACCGGATTGGCGAAGAACTCATTACCCTCGACCGCTCGAACCGAGCGCAGATCGCCATCGTTCTGGACGAGTATTCGGTTGCGCATCATACGCTCGACCACAAGGCATTTGAGCAGAAGGTTTATCGCGCCATGGCGCAGATCATGCGTTTGGGCTGCGCGGTGGAAGTCCTGCTGTTGGACGATCTTTTGGAAGCCGATGAGCCCTCGTGGAAGTTGATCGCCGTCAGTGGCCTTCACCGTCCTGAGTCCATCCTCCGACTTCAGGAATATCGGAGACGCCATCCGGGTCTCGCTTTTTGCTGGGACGACGTGCCGGGGTTTTATCCTGAACCCGCGCAGATCCGCGACGACGCCAAACAGGCCGGAGTCCATTTCTTTGCTTCCGCCGGAGTGTGCGCATGGGAAAACCGATCCATGCTTTTTGTTTTGGGGGACACGGCGGACGTGTTGCTACCCGAGGCGACCAAGGGAGTTGAGGTCTTCTCCGGAACCCGTTTCTCCACGGATTCAAATGACCGAATTTCGTTACCCATCAAGGGCGAGCCCGCTCTTTTTCTCTGGAACCACCCCGATTTTATATGAAACCCATTCGCATTGCATCCGACCGCTGGAATTTTGAAACCGCTCCCGGCGAGTTCATTACCCCTCTGGGCGGAAACATTTTAAACGACCAGCACCCCGGCCAAGGGACGCTCTTCCAGAACTTTGACGTGGCCGAGTGTGACAGACGATTTGGCATCATGGCCGATTTGGGGCTTAACTGCCTGCGCCAAGCCATCGGCGTCAATCAAGTGTTCGATCCCGCGACCGGGCTCAAGGCTGCGGGCATGAAAAACTGGGACGCCTTTATCGCTCTGGCCGAGAAGCACGGCATCTACCTGATGCCAGTGGGTGGCTACATCGGCGGAAACGACTGGTTTGATGTCGAACGCCTTGCCGACAGCGGGCGGCAGCTCGATTGGGACTGCGCATTCTGGGAGGCCTTCTGCGGCCACTACAAGAGCCACCCGGCGATCTGGGCCTGGGATCTGCGCAACGAGCTACTCTACTGGACCCGGGCTCACATGGTTGCGCCCGGAAGCACAGAGGAACGGACGGTCGAGTTCATGCTCAAGGATAAGTGGCCCTGGTGGCTGGAGACCCGCTATGGGATACTTGCCGCCATGAACGATGCCTACGGGAGCTCGTATGCAAGCTTCGCCGACGTGCCCGGTTCCATCGGTTTCATCGAAAAACCGTTTGATCTCTGCGCCTTTGATTTCCGGAACTATCTCAACGATCGAGGCTATGATTGGTGCAAGCGCCAATGCGACGCGATCCGCGCCGCCGCGCCGGGACACATGATCGTCAGTGGCAACAATGCCTGGCTCTCGCCCGACCAAGATCTCTGGTTGGGGAACGGGTTCCATAACCGGGCGTTGCATGACTTGTTCGACTTCGTGACTTTTCACCCGTATCCGGCCTGGGAATGCGTGCCCGACGGTCGGGGCGACCCGTTGGACGGCGGCGAGCCGCTGGCCTACTGGTTAAGCTGCTGTATTGGCAATGCGCGCATGGACCACTACGGCAAGCCCGTGGTCTTGCAGGAGTTCGGCTGGTATGGTGGCGGCGCCTCCCGGTTCCTCAGCGAATTGCCGTATCGCAGTGAGCAGGAGCATGCCAACTACACACGCACGCTCACCGAGGCCTTGATCCCGCACGTCAACGGGTTTGTCAACTGGCCGACATTCGATATGCCGGCCTCCAACGATATCTCAAATCACGGCGGCATCTTCACCCATGATGGCAAGGCCAAGGCGCTGACGGCCGTCTATGGCGACCTGGTCAAACGGCTTAATGGCAAACGCCAGGAGCGCGCTCCCGCCACTAGCGCGCTGACCTATTCCCTGCTCGGTCTCTACACGTGTCGTAGCTATCAGGATACGATGTGGGACGAACTGCATGCAACGATCGCTGCGGGTGGTGTGCCGGATATCCGATTTATCTAAAATGAACCCATTGAAACAAACTGAAATGATCACGTTTAAACTAACGAGCCCTCTTTTCACCGACTGGACGGAGCAATATGTCCGGTTATATCTCGCCGACACGAAACCCGGGATGGCCTTGGAGTTGAGCATCGGCGGCAAGCCGCATCCCTTTCAATACACGGGAGCCGACTCTCCGTCCGGGGCCGAGATTCTCGTCAAACTTGGCTTCGCAAAGGGTGAGCACAAGGAACTGCGGTTTTCGCAAATCCAGTCCGCCACCACTGATTTGACGCGGGTGCAGCTTCCATTGGATGAGGTGACCCCGATCGGCGTCCCCGGTCGTGAATTGCTAGTCGGCCCGACCTCACCCTTCGCCGGTTTTGCGGGGAGGGCCATGTGTAGCTCCATCCATTGCGATATCCCACTGGAAGAAGCCCGCCTGACACGCACCAACAATGGGCCGCTTTTCGCCAACTACGAACTCGACTACCATCACTCGCAGAACCGGCGCTATTCGCTGAAATTCCGTTGCTACAAGCTCGATCCCTATATCGAGGTGAGCGAAACGTTCTCGCTCGGGATGGATGCCAAGTTGGCCTGGACGATCAACCCGGAGAATTTATTTACGCACATTATTTCCCGCGACAGTTTCGAGGGCGAGAGCCAGCCAACGACCGAACCGCTTTCGGAAACCCGGCCCCGCGATGTGCTCTGCCGTCTGCAGATGCCGGTGCTCAGCGAATATTATATCCCGAACAACCGGGGATGGTTTTCGTTTTTTGATGAACGGGATGAGGCGGGCGGGATGGTCGGCATCCTCGGGCTTTATGGGGCGAAGTGGGAGGAGCCAGTCGCCAACATGCCAGAGCTTTTTGGACGGGAGGGAAAAGTAGAATGGCGGGCCTCCCTGGAGAGCGGCGTCCGGCATTGGCTGCTTTATGCCGGGCCGATCGAGAAGACGTTCCGGCTTGAGAATGGTGAGCCTCATGAATCCGGAAGCGATGGACGTTTTGTTTTCCATCGTCTCCATGCCGAGTTTAACGCATTGCGGCTGGATGAGCATTGGATGCTGGGTGCAAACGCGTCGTATGATGCGTCATGTTCTCAAGAGTCCGGCGTATTCCAATCGGGCGACTTTCATGCAGCGGCACAAGTCCGACTGAAAAATTATCCATGCCTGCAGGGCCTCATAGATGCGCCGGACGACTGGTTGAAAAAATCAGGAGCCATGCATCTGGCAAGCTATCGTAATTTGCTAGATCCCACACCCGGGAATGCAGCGGCTCTCTACGACTTGCTGATCGTGCGCTTTGAAAAGTGGGTGCGCCAATTTCAAGGATATCGAACGGGCGAGAACGATTACATGAAGAATGTCATCGGGTTCTCTCGCTACCTGCGCGGGATGCTCCTGGCTTACGAGCAATTGCGCAAAAGCGAACGCCTCACGGACGAGCAGATCGCTCGCCTGAATGCCTATTTTGCGTTTGCCGCCCAGCGAATCCTCGACGAAGGCCGTTGGCCTCACTCGCGGACTTGGAAACATCCCGATCACCCGGAGTCGAGTCGCGATTTTTACACTTACGGCGGAGAGCACAAAGTGGATCGGGTGATCTGGACGAACAGTCTGCCCAATTTTCAGAGCGATCCCCTCTGCGCCTTGGCCCATCTCTCGGCAATCTTTAAAGATCACGCGGACGCCCGGTTTTGGCTGCGCTTCGGTTTGGACGAAATCGACCGTCAACTCGATGCCTACTGTGGCAAAAGCGGGGCATGGCAGGAGTCGATCAATTACGCGCTCTACACGCTTTCGTATTTCATCATCACGTTCAAGGCGGTCAAGGAACGCTGGGGCATCGATTATTTCAACGACGAGCGCGTGCGTAGATTTGTTTCCTGGCTCTGCCGTTTCGTTGCTCCGGTGGACAAGCGATTCGGCGTGCAGACGATGCCGGGTGTCGGGAACGCCGTGATTCCCCAGACCGGGGCCGATGCGATGCTCTGTTACGCCGCCGAACTGCCGGTGGATGATCCTTTGCGTGCAGAATGTATTGCGCTGTGGAAAATGGGCGAAGCCCATATCCGCCCGGTCGAGCACTACCCGGTCGTGCTCGCCGCCATGGCACCATTGGAGATTCCCCAACTAAACTCTCCACGATCGCATTTATCAAGCGAGTGCATGGATGAGGTCGGCGTGTCGTTGCGTGACCGCCATGGCGAGACTGACGAAAGTTATCTCTTCCAAAAAATTGGATTTGCGAAAGACCACTACGAAAACGACGAGACCTCCTTTAACTGGTATGCGAAGGGGACGCCTTTCACGATGGACTATGGGACCTACACCGGTGATGTCGGCGTCGCGGGAGCTCACAATCTGGTCGAAATTCCCGACGAAGACAGCCTGAGGCGCGGCTACCTGGCAGACCATCTGTTCACATCAATGCTCGATTACACCCGCTGTGAATTGCCGGTGACGCTCAAGCTTCTCTGGGGCAAGGTGCGTTCGTTTGACGAAGTCGAGAACAAGGACGGAAAAATCGACCGCACCACGACCCCCTACTTCTACATCGGCGATAAAAACCCGGTCGGCCCAAAAGTTTGGAAAGTCCGTCAGCTGTTGTTCGTCAAACCCGACTACACAGTCCTCCTCGACCGGGTCTATGGCCGTGTGCCCCACCGCTACAATTTGCATTTTACAGGCACGGGGATACAGCGCGATGGCGCGACGATCCACGCGCAGGGGCGGTTCGACCTCGATTTACTCGCTCATGTGCAACACCCGGCTGAGTTCACCATGGAGACTGGCGAGCTGGTTCCCAATGTGCATCCCGGTTGCGGCGGTGAAGAGATGCGCGCAAAGCATGCACAGCATTTTTTCCGGCTCTACAATCCGGAGGATGGCATCTATCGTACATTGCTTTTCGCACGGGAGCGGCAGCGTGAGGTGCGGATTGAGAATGTAGGCGCCAGCGGCCTGAAGGTGATTACACCCGAATACACCGACTATGTGTGGCTGCATAACGATACCGTGGACGAGGCCGCTGATGGGTTGCGCTTTGTCGGTCGCGCCGGTTGGATTCGGCGGACTGCCGAGGGTCACATTTCTGCCTGCATTCCGGATGGCGAACTCATCTCAGCGTTCGGCGAATCGTTCGACGGCAGGGGCCCATGGAGCACAGGGGACAGCGGGGCCATCACCATCCACCGCGGTGCGCCGCGCGTCGTAAATTGGAGCTCGTTTGCCACATGAGCGCACCTGCCGCCACCGAGAGCATGAGCTTTGGCTTGCAAGGTATGAACTAGGCCTTTTTCCGTTTAAGAATTAGCAAACCGTAATTTCGAAATAAAAATTAAATGTCAGACAATCAAATCTTGGCCATCGGCAACGCGAGTATCAAGCTAACCGTCCAAGACGGTTTCCTTCACTCGATAGATTCGGTTTCGGGGCACGGGATTTCCCTGCGGAATCCGGCTACTCGTTTCCTGCCGTGGTTTGACACGTATGAAGGCGAGATCTTCCGCAAGTTCCGCTTTGAGAGAATCGAACAACGCGGCATGACCCGTGTCATTCGAACGACGGCGGTGAGCGATTCCGATACCTTGTTCCGGGAGCGTCGCGATTCCTCGGGTGATCTCTGTTTTCGTAATTCCAGTTGGGATGCTCCGGCGCGCGAAGCCCGGTTTGACATCTGCTTTGAGCCAGCGGACAAAGAGATCGACGGAAGAAAGTTTCAAGGATTCCGTTACTGGTTTGAGTATGACGGTGCACTGCCCATTCACCGGATCGTGGATCGGCAGACCTGGGAGCTGGGAGGCAACTTGGATGATGTGACTCTTTGTTTGAGGAACTGGCTGACGCCGCCGCGAATGAAGATTGCGCGGGAAACCACTTATTCCACCGTCGGGCTCGATAAATGGGCGACGCTATTGCCGGGCAACCTCTGGGCGCGCTGGTCGTTGCTGCCGGGCTTCGATATGCAATACGGACGCTCGGGAATCCTGCTGGGCTGGTTTGATCGGGTCTCGTTGATCCGCACGGTGGTCGAGTCCAACGCCGGGGACGACCATATCCGCTTCCTGGACATGCACCTCTTTGCGCAGGCAAACAAGGTCACCACTAATCCCAAGACCATTGTGCATTGCCCCGATCTGCTCGATGACGTGGATGCCCTCAACCTTTGGACCCGGCTGCAGGATCGCGAATTGAAAAATGGGCAGGCGCAGTTCGGCATCCCCGCAGAGGAACCGCCCGCACTCACCTTCTCGCACAATGTTTGGAGAGATGTTCATTTTGATCGGACCTACGAGGAGGTGATCGATGTCGCGGCGGAGTTTGGTGGTGATTACGTCTTTATCGATGTGGTCTTTGAGCAGGAGGAATCCTATACTGAGCAACTTCGGCAGATGGTCCCGCCTGAACAGCAGAAGGGAACGATTCTGGAAAAGCGTTGGCAGCAGAACATGTGCTGTGTGCTCGACTGGAAGGTCAACGACGTATGGGGAGGTGAGAATGGCCTCAAGCGCCTGTGCGACCGCGCCGAGGCAAAGGGAGTGAAGCTCCTCTCCTGGATGGCGACCCACGTATCCCCCAACAGCTATCTTAGGGCCTGTCCGGGAAGGCCAGATCAAGTCTGGCAAAGGGGAAGAGGGTAAAAAAGTTCGGGCATGAGCAGCGAAAAACGCTGTCATACCCGAAATCGAGTGGTTATAATTTCGTCATCAAACAAAAAACCAAACCATCGATGAACAAAATCATACGCATTCAAGACACGCTTCGTCCAGAGATT
>Ga0209491_10001666_pt1 | contig 42240 bp, 45 predicted proteins | sample BON02_FD_187213 | JGI IMG/M metagenome (GOLD analysis project Ga0209491, IMG submission 187213) | Freshwater microbial communities from Lake Bonney liftoff mats and glacier meltwater in Antarctica - BON-02 (SPAdes) (version 2) | ecosystem: Environmental > Aquatic > Freshwater > Ice > Glacier... | reverse complement strand
TAGAAAAATGGTATGAACTAGACCCTGAAATATTTAAAGAAAAACCAGATCAATTTAAAAATAAAATCTTAAATTTGAACCATAAGTTTAAAACAAGGTACAGGGAACAACCTTGTGAAACCTAACATATAATTATATTTGCAGCATGAACAAAATTAAATTATTTGGAATTGTTGCTATAGTAACAATGATCGGTTTATCAAGTTGTGGTAAATACGAAGATGGCCCTGGTATTAGCTTTAGAAGCAAAAAAGGAAGAGTAGAAGGTGAGTGGAAATTATCATCTAGAACCACTAACGGTACCAATGAGACTTTAGATGCGGATGAAAAAGATGACACCTATAAGTTTACTAAAGATGGAAAAGTAGAAGTTCAAGATCCTGGAAATGCTACCATCACTGGTGATTGGGTTTTTGACTCTAAAAAGGAAAATATGACTATTACATATTCTGCCTTTGGTTTCAGTTTTGCTCAAAAAGTGAAAATTTTGGAATTGAGAAACAATGAAATGAAATGGGAATATACTGACGGTACTGATAAGTATGTAGAGGTTTATACTCAATAAATTTCACCTTAATATTGAACATTAAAAGCCATGCAACTAAATTGCATGGCTTTTTTTTTATGGCCTATAGTTTTACAAACCTCTTTTTACACACTTAATTAAAACCGGATAAGAGGGTTAAGATATCCATTTTAAATAGGGCATCAATCCTCCCAGTCGTTATATTTCAATGAGGTTTCATGGTAAGTTTGGTACATTGGACTTAATGAAGGATTGGTCAGGTTCTGAAAGAATACCTCCATAAACTTTTGGCACAAAAAAAACCACAACGCATGGCGATGTGGTTTTTGTTTTTACTATTTAAAGAAAAGTAATTATTTCTTTTCGTATCTTTTTCTAAATTTATCAATTCTACCAGCAGTATCAATCAAGTTTTGCTGTCCTGTGTAGAAAGGGTGAGATTTTGAAGAAATCTCTAATTTGTACAATGGGTAATCATTTCCATCTTCCCATTTAATGGTTTCTCTAGTTTCAACAGCAGAGCGTGTCAAAAAAGCTTCATCACAGCTCATGTCTTTAAATACTACTAATCTGTAATTATCTGGGTGTATATCGGCTTTCATTGTATTTTCTTTTTTTAAGAGGTGCAAAATTAATATATTTTCTATTTATAACAAAGTAAAACTTGATTATTTGAAAAGTTCAATTAAAATAAAAATTCACCTACTCTAAAACAATCAACCTCCTCATAAAATTCTATTGCGCTCCTCATTTTTAAAAGTATATTTGCCTAAAAATTAATTGAAATACGCAATATGTCTTCAAAAAATAAATTGGTCATCTTAGAAAAGAAAGATATTGAACATAAACTGAATCGCTTAGCCTGTCAGATTTTAGAAAATCATGCTGCCGAAGGCAAACTTCAATTTATTGGTTTAAATGAACGTGGGTTTAAATTGGCGCAAGAAATTAAAAAACGAATGTTAAAATTAGATAAATCCAAGAGTATTGAAATAACACAAGGCATTACCGAAAAGGAAATTCTTATTGCTAAAAAAGATAAACTAGATGCGCAAGTGCCTATCGTTATTATGGATGATGTGCTCAATACCGGTCGCTCTATATTTTATTTGCTGTCAGACTTGTCCAGTATTCAGCCAAAAAATGTTCAAATTTGCGTATTGGCCGATAGGCATCATAAAAAATACCCCATCCATGCAGATTTTGTGGGATTAACCTTTGCTACAACCCTTCAAGAACACATTTATTTTGATATTGATACGCCTGAATTGTATTTGCAGTAATACTATTTTTTAGGTTTACCTTCCTTCACTTTCTTCATTAAAGTGTGCTGAATTTCTCTTTCAACTGCATACAGTTTCAACACCTTGGATGAAGGCAAAACGGTCTTAAATTTCTCCATATACGTTTCAAAAAGTGTAGCCTTCTCTTTTTCTAGTTTGGCTAACTCTGATAAAACTTTGTTAGCTTCATCCTCGGTATAAGTTTTATCCTTTGTTTTCTTTAAAATTTTTCTAATTTTATTTCTCAGTATATGCTCTTTTTCAGTGTATTCATTATAAACGGGTAGAAAATCTGCCTGTTCCTTTTCTGTCAAAGCCAATTTTTCTACTATTATTGTATTTCTCAGTTCAATAAACTTCCTCATTTTTGCGGTATCATGCCCTTTGCTTTGAGCCCAACTTAAGGTACCTAAAAACATTGCCAATAGTGTAATTATTACTTTTTTCATATTCCTTATATTATTAAATATCATATTCTGCCAACCAATCATCCAAAACCTCATTTGGTAACATTTCTAAAAGCTCTGCCTCGTCTAAGTCTTCATCCAATATTTGTTTTTCTATGGTTTCATAGCCCACTGTTAGTATTTTTTCATTTTGAATAACAATGGGTTCTTGGGTATAACCATGATCCAAATTCAAGCTATTGCTCGTGTTTGTGTATTTTTCTGAAGTAACATGTCCTTCCATTACACTATCAAATCCTAAATTGCTATTTTCCACATCGACAATCTTGGGTGTTTGTTTTTCAAAATTAAACATGGCATAAGCACCAACTATCATTAAGACAATGGCTGCTGCCGCAGACCATAACCCAATGTTAAATGTTTTTTTAGCCTTAACTTTTGGATTCTCCTTGGCGTAATGCATCATTTTATTTTTGAAATCAGCAAAGTAATCCTCGTTATTTAAATGGTTTTTATCTTGCATACGTTTATTTGATTAACATTTTTAATAAAGGTTTAATAGTGGTTCTGTTTTTTTATGAATTCTTCAATTTTCTTTACTGCATGGTGGTATGAAGCTTTTAAAGCCCCAACGCTCGTTCCAGTTTGCACCGCTATTTCTTCATACTTTTTTTCTTCAAAATATTTCATTTCAAAAACACAACGTTGTTTTTCTGGCAATGTATTAACTGCATCAAGCAAAAGGTTCCATATTTTTTCTTGACCCATAGCGTTGATATAAACATCATGTATTGCATCTTCTGACACCAATGCCACGTACCTTTTATTTTTCTTTAACCAGCCCAATGCTTCATTTTTGGCAATGGCATACATCCAAGTATAAATTGAGGAATCGCCTTTGTACTTTTCTAAATTATGCCAAACTTTGATAAAAGTGTTTTGAAGCACATCGTTGGTATCATCATGACTTTTTAAAATCTTAAAAATCACTGCATACAAAGCCTTGCTGTAATTATCAATCACAATAGAAAAAACCTCATTGTAAGATTGAGACCTAATCAGGGCTGTTATTTGATTTTGGATACCCAAAAAGAATATTTTTTTATTTGGATGCAAAATTAAGATAAAGGTTTAATGTCAAAATTATTATTTATTCAATAGCAATAAACAATAAAAAAATAGCAACTTTGCAGCAATAATGTTACAAATAGCTCAGATTAAAGAAAATCAATTAGATTTTGAGAAGAGATTAGCAAAACGAGGTTTGGATAGTAAAACCATCATTACCAAAATTTTGGATAAGGATGAATTGCGAAGGAATTTGCAAACGCACAGAGATCAATTATTGGCTTCTGCCAATGCACTTTCGGCAGAAATTGGAAGTTTATACAAAGAGGGTAAAACTGCCTTAGCAGATGAAAAGAAAACACAATCTCAAACTTTAAAGGAGCAAAGCAAAACAGTAGAAATGCAACTGGAAATTGTTGAAAATGATCTTAAAAATATTTTAAATGATACTCCTAATGTGCCACATGCAAAGGTACCAGAAGGCAAAACTCCAGAAGATAATGTAGAAGTTTTTAAGCATGGTTCCATACCGCAAATAAGTGCCAATGCAAAGCCGCACTGGGAAATTGTGGGTGAGGCAGGCATGATAGATTTTGAATTGGGTGTAAAGGTTACTGGTGCAGGGTTTCCTGTCTATATAGGTGCTGGAGCTAAGTTACAAAGGGCATTGATTAATTTTTTCTTGGATGAAGCTGGAAAAGCAGGTTATACAGAAGTGCAAGTACCTATTTTGGTGAATAAGGAAAGTGCTTATGGTACGGGTCAATTGCCTGATAAAGATGGTCAAATGTATTTTGCCAATGAAGATAACCTTTATCTAATTCCTACAGCAGAAGTGCCTATCACCAATATTTTTAGAGATGTAATTTTACCAGAAAATAGCTTACCGCAAAAGCGCGTTGGATATACCCCTTGTTTTAGACGTGAAGCGGGCTCTTATGGCAAAGATGTGCGTGGATTAAATCGTCTTCATCAATTTGATAAGGTAGAAATAGTGCAGATTGTTCACCCTTCCAAATCGTATGAAGCTTTGGAAGAAATGGTGGACCATGTAAAAAGTTTAATGGAAAAACTAGAATTGCATTATCGAATTTTGCTTTTGTGTGGGGGAGATATGGGTTTCACATCTGCCATGACTTATGATTTTGAGGTTTGGAGTGCTGCACAAAAACGTTGGTTAGAGGTTAGCAGCACCTCTTGCTTTGAAACGTATCAAGCCAATAGGTTGAAATGTAGGTTTAAAAACAGTGAAACAGGCAAAAATGAATTAGTACATACATTGAATGGGTCAGCTATTGCCTTGCCGAGAATAGTGGCTGCGCTGATAGAAAATAATCAAATGGATGGAAATAAAATTAATATTCCCAAGGTTTTAAGGCCTTATTTGGGGATGGATGAAATTTCCTATTAATAAAATGTACAGCAAAAGCTTCATATTGTTGGTTTCCTGCTTGTTTTGCAGCAATGCTTTATCTGCACAATTTATTTGCAAAACGAGCGATATTCCGAATACAGGCTCCTTATGTCAAATAGAGTATTTCGAACCCGTTTGTGGATGCGATTCTGTTACTTATAGGCATCCTTGTGATGCTTACCGTATACACAATGTTCAGTTTTATACCAACGGAATTTGCAACAATCAGGCTTTTGCTGTAGATATGTATCCTATTCCTTTTGATCAATCAAAACCATTAAAATTGGCGGTGCAAATGCAAAATAATACTACGGGTAGCTTTCAAATTTTTATTTGGGATACCTATGGAGCCTTACAGCTGCAGAGGTCTGTTTACAGCACTTTTAGATATGATTTAACTTTGGATGCTTATCATTTTCATCCAGGGGTTTATATTGTTGCTGTCGTTTCTACTTCGGGCAGTTACTTTGTTAGAAAGAAAATTTTAGTAACCAGTATTTAGTGGCAAAAACGCAGGAAATAGAATATCAACAAGCCATCGATTGGCTATTTGGACAATTGCCCATTTTTCAGAGAGATGGTGCAGCTGCTTACAAACCTGGCTTGGATAACACCATTGCGCTATTAAAACTTTTAAAAAATCCAGAGAAGGGTTTTAAATCTATTCACGTGGCAGGCACCAATGGAAAAGGTTCTGTTTCTCACATGTTGGCAGCGTTATTTCAGTCTGCGGGATACAAAACAGGTTTATATACCAGTCCACATTTAAAAAATTTTGAGGAGCGAATTAAAATTAATGGCAAAGAGATTTCAAAAGAGGCTGTATCCAAATTCATTGCCCATTACAAGGAAAATCAGAATGGCTTAAAGCCTAGTTTTTTTGAATTGACAATGGCGATGGCCTTTGATTATTTTAATGCTGAAAAGGTTGATATAGCGATAATTGAAACGGGGATGGGTGGTAGATTGGATAGCACCAATATTTTAATGCCTGTTTTAAGTATTATTACCAATATTTCTTTAGATCATCAATTGTATTTAGGAAATACTATTGAGGCAATTGCAAAAGAAAAAGCAGGTATTATTAAAACAAATATTCCTGTACTCATTGGGGAAAGGCAAGCCTCAGTTGAGCAAGTATTTAAGAATGAAGCCAATGATAATGAAGCTTCAATTTATTTTGCCGATGAAAAACTATTGGCAGATGAGGAGAATAAGGGAATTTTGCTTGGTGCTTATCAAAAGCACAATAGGCAAACAGTTTATAGTGCATATTTACTTTTACAAGATTTAGGTTACAAACTTAAGTTCAATAATTTACAGGATGCCTTTCTGAGAGTTATAGAATTTACTGGGCTTAAAGGGCGATATGAAATGCTACAAACCAGTCCCAAAGTTATTGCCGATACGGGCCACAATGAGGCTGCCATGGATTATTTAATTCCTCAATTGCTGAGTGAAACCTTTAATAAACTTCATTTAGTATTGGGTTTTGTTAATGACAAGGATGTTTTGAGCATTTTGAAACGATTCCCTAAAAATGGTTTATACTACTTTTGCAAACCCAATATTCCCAGAGGACTAGAGGCTGAAAAAATATGGCAAATGGCGAAAGAAATTGGTATCAATGGCAACAGTTTCCCTTCTGTAAAACAGGCTTTAAATCAGGCCATTGAAAATGCAAGCCCTCAAGACCTTATTTTTGTGGGTGGAAGTACCTTTGTGGTGGCAGAGGTGGTTTAAAAAAATCTATGAAACGAATATGGAAAAAGAGAAAAGAATTATAATTTATACAGATGGCGCTTGCAGTGGTAATCCAGGCAGGGGAGGGTATGGCGTGGTGATGTTGTTTGGTGCCAAACGCAAAGAAATGAGTGCCGCTTTTAAGCTAACGACTAATAACCGAATGGAATTGTTGGCGGTAATTGAAGCCTTAAGCATTATCAAGCACAATCAGTTTGGAATTGATGTTTTTACCGATAGCAAATATGTTTGTGATGCCATTGAAAAGGGCTGGCTACAAGGCTGGGTAAAAAAAGGATTTAAAGGAAAAAAGAATGTTGATTTATGGAAGATTTTGATACCATTGTTAAAACAGTTTAACATCAAATTTCACTGGGTAAAGGGTCATGCAGGGCATCCATTAAATGAAAGGTGTGATGAGTTAGCAGTGGCAGCAACAGAAAGTGGCCCATGGGCTGAAGATACGGGCTATCTCGCCCAACAATAAGCTATTGTTTGTCCTTTTTATCTGAGAATTTATAACCCACACCTCTTAAACTGGTAAAGTAAACGGGTTTTTTTGGGTCGCGCTCAAAGTATTTTCTAAAGGCAAGCACGAAATTGTCAATGGTTCTGGTAGATGGATAAACGGTATAGCCCCAAACGGTTTGTAAAATCTTTTCTCTACTTACCACTTCGTCATTGTTCTCAATCAATAACTTTAAAAGTAGCGACTCTTTTTTGGTTAAAATAAAATCTCCGTTTACACCTTTTGCCTCATAGCTTTGAAAATTAACAAAGTTTTCACCCCAACGGTATTCATTAAAATTGGCTTTGGCAGTATTTCGCTCAACGCGATTTACAGATTTATTAACTTTTAAAATGAGTTCTTCTAAATTAAATGGCTTTGCTAAATAATCATCCCCGCCTTTTTTAAGACCCATAATTCGATCTTCTGGAGTTCCTTTAGCAGAAACAAAAATAATTGGAACAGTATTGTCTATGAGTCTAATGGCTTCACATACTTGTATGCCATCAGCACCCGGTAGCATTACATCAAGCACCACTAAATCAAATTTCTCTTCTTTAAAACGCTGAATGGCATGGACCCCATTAAATTCTGGTATCACTCGAAAACCGTCCATTTCAAGATTCATTTTTACCAAATCGTTTAAATGTTCTTCATCTTCTACTAATAAAATTCTTCCTTTTGTTTTTGTCATTACTGCTGTCATAGTTTTATTCCTTTAAATTTATTGCAAAAATTGCTCCATTCGGCTGATTATCTGTAATTTTAATGCTGCCTTTGTGCAATTGTAAAATCTGTTTAACTAAATATAATCCCAAACCTGTTCCTTTTGTTACCCTAGTATTTTCATTTCCAACACGATAGAATTTTTCAAAAACTCTTTTTTTATCTTCACCTTTGATGCCTGTACCATTATCAGCAATTGAAACCACAATTTTTTTTGGTCTTCTTTGGGCTGATATGATAATATTTCCACCATTGGGGCTATATTTAAAAGCGTTTTCTATTAAATTGCTAAAGCATATTTCAAGTGTTAGACGGTCACCATCTATAAAAAGGTTGTCTTCGATTTTTGTAATGACATTAAAAGGAGACTTCTGAGCTTCAGGAATACGTTTTATAAGACCCAAAAGCATTTCTCCAAGTTCTATTTTTTCATAACTTTTTTTGTACTGTGCTCCTTCCAAACGCGTCAATAACAGCATTTGGTCTATGAGATTATTGAGCCTGTCGGTATTAAAGTCAATTTTCTCGAGTAGTGATTTTTTATTGTCTTCAGTTAGTTTATCGTAATTAGTACTTAGTGTTTGTCCAACCAGCCTTATAGCGGTAATTGGTGTTTTGAGTTCATGAGAAACAGAAAGTAAGAAGTTATTTTGTTGTTTACTTAAATTCAAAATTCTGCCTAAACTCAAGAATATCCAAAAAACCCCGGCTGCAATTGCCAAAAACATAGTAACGCCCTCTAAAAGGTATTTTGTACACTCTTTTTTGTACCATTTTTTGTTTCGTGCAATAACTTTAGGACTTATTGTAAATTCAGGCAAGCCATCTTTGGTATAGAATAGTTGCAGGTCAGGACAGTTAATTACGGCATAATTTTCAATTTCAATATCACTTATTGCTTTGTCATAGCTCGAGTCAATAAACTTTTTGCGCATCATCATGCAGGCTGTTTTTGCCCTTAATTCTTCATTTTGTAACAATAAATCATGCTTTTCTTTACTTAATTTAATCAATGAAAATGTCCACCAAGTAAAAAATGCAAAAATGTAAAAAAGAAGGATTATTAAAGTAAGTTTTATGCGCCTGTCCACGGTGTTTTGTAAATATTTTTACAAATGTAAAGAAATTTTAAGGCTTAATTTTTAATGGTTAACGATGAATTGCGAAAAGATGACCATGCCTTAAAAAGGTTGCCGTATTTATTCAATATTTAAATGCATCCTTAAAAAATTGACTTTGGTAAAAAATAAAAAATGTTAAATAAACACAACAAACCAATTATTTAAGTTTATTTGCACTCTACTATAACACCATGTTAATTTATATTTTATCAGCAAATCCTAACCTTTATTCAACAAAACGGTTAGAGGAAGCTGCGAAAAAACGTCATCACGAGGTTCGCATTATTAATCACGTAAAATGTGATATTGTAATTGAAAAAAAATTGCCGACAATTATTTATAATGGTGAAGTTTTGCCAATTCCTGATGCTATTATTCCTAGAATTGGAGCTTCTGTAACCTTTTATGGTACGGCAGTTGTACGTCAATTTGAGATGATGAAAGTGTTTTCTACAACGGAGTCTCAGGCATTGGTTAGGAGTAGGGATAAATTGCGAAGCTTACAAATTCTAGCAAGAGCGGGACTAGGCTTACCTAAAACAGTTTTTACCAATTATTCTAAAGATGTTAAAAAGTTATTGACACACATTAATAGTAAGGAGTTGATCATTAAACTTCTGGAAGGAACGCAGGGTTTGGGTGTTGTTTTGGCAGAAACTAAAAATGCGGCAGAATCAGTAATTGAAGCGTTTCACGGTTTAAAAGCAAGGGTAATCATACAAGAGTTTATAAAAGAAAGTGCAGGAACAGATATTAGAGCATTTGTGGTTGATGGCATTGTCGTTGGTTCAATGAAACGCTCTGCAAAAGAGGGAGAATTTAGGTCAAACTTACACAGAGGTGGAACAGCAGAAGTGATAGAATTAACAGATGAAGAAGAAAATGTGGCGATAAAAGCTTGCAAATCATTAGGATTGAGCATTGCAGGGGTGGACATGTTGCGTTCCGACCGTGGTCCATTAATTTTAGAAGTAAACAGTTCACCAGGCCTAGAGGGCATTGAAAGATCTACTTCTAAGGATATAGCTAAAGCCATTATACGATACGTGGAAAGAAGCGTTTAGTGGAGTTATAAGTTTTTAAGTACAAGTCTTCTTCGATACATTCGTCTGCTTATGGCAGTCGAACACTCAGAATGAATTGCTCTGGGCTAATGCTACAATATTAGTGGACTACTTAATTTTATATAAGCGGTATTAATTATTACATTTGCCCAAAATTAAAATAAATAGTGAAAATAGCACTTCATTGGCTCAAAAAACACATCGCTTTAAATGCCAGTTTACAAGAAATATCAGACAAACTAACCTTTGCCGGTTTAGAGGTGGAGCATGTTGAGGAAATTAGCAGCGTTCAAGGTGGACTTAAGGGTTTGATTATTGGTGAAGTTTTAACCTGTGTAAAACACCCCAATGCAGATAAACTCAAGGTTACCACCGTTAATATTGGTGCTAATAGCCCATTGAATATTGTATGTGGTGCACCCAATGTGGCTGCGGGTCAAAAAGTGGTGGTAGCGCCAGTGGGTAGTACTATTTACCCAACTGATGGAGGCGAATTGACCTTAAGGAATGCCAAAATTAGAGGCGAAGAAAGTCAAGGAATGATTTGTGCAGAAGATGAAATTGGATTGGGAAAAAGCCATGATGGAATTCTGGTTTTGCCTGAAACAAGCACCATTGGACAATTAGCTGCTGATTATTTTAAAATAGAAACAAATACCATTATTGATATTGGGTTAACCGCAAATAGGGGAGATGCAGCTTCTCATTTAGGTGTTGCAAGAGATTTATCGGCATTGTTTGATCAACCATTGATAAAGCAAGATATTTCATTGCCAATGGCCAAAGAAAATAACAATTTCACAGTAACAATTCATGACTCCGAAGCTTGTCCTAGATATTGTGGCATTTTACTAAAAAATATTAAAGTAGCACCCAGCCCAGAGTGGTTAAAAAAGGATTTGTTGTCAATTGGTATAAATCCAATCAACAACATTGTAGATAGCACCAATTATGTTTTGCATAATATTGGGCAACCCATTCATGCTTTTGATGCGCAAAAAGTGGAAGGAAACGCAATACATGTGCGCAAAGCAACAGAAAATAAAGTGCTAATTACCTTAGATGACAAAGAAAGAAAACTGAATGCAGAAGATTTGGTAATTTGCGATGCAAGCAAACCTTTGGCATTGGCAGGGGTTTTTGGTGGTTTACATTCAGGTATTACGCAGCAAACTACAGAAATTTTTATTGAGTCGGCTTATTTTCATCCCACTGCCATTAGAAAAACCGCCAAGAGATATGGATTGAATACTGATGCTTCCTTTCGCTATGAACGAGGTGCAAATCCTGACTTTGCCATGCGTGGTTTGATAGAAGCCGTTAACCTTATCATGCAAATAAGCGATGCTTATATTGCCTCTGATGTGATTGATAACTATCCGAATAAGATTAATCCTTTTGCGGTTCAGTTAAAATTTGCCAACATTAAACGTATTTTGGGTATTGCAATTCCTAAAACTGATATCAAACGCATTTTGCAAAGATTAGAAATAGAAATTGTAAAGGAGAATGATGCTTATTTTGACCTTTCGGTTCCAGCGTTTAAAAGCGATGTAACAAGAGAAATAGATGTTATTGAAGAGCTAATTAGAATTTATGGTTTTGAGTCTATTCCATTGAAAGGTAAAAGTAGTTTGTATTTAACTGGTATAAAATCTGATTTAAAAACCAGGATGCGCAGCAAGGCAGCTCCAATTTTACAAGGCTTGGGATATTCAGAAATTATGAACAACAGCATGGTTTCCGTGCCAAAAAGTGTAACAGAGAGCGATGTTTTTTTAGAAAACCCATTGAGTGCGGACACTGGAAAAATGCGTACAGACTTGAAAGACGGCTTGTTGCAATCTATTTCCTATAATCTTAAAAGACGGAACAAGGATTTGAAATTTTACGAGAACGGTACAGTTTTCAGCCAAGTGAAAAATCAAAGATATGTTGAAAAACAAAACTTAGCCATTGCTTGTGTGGGTAATGTTTACAAAGAGTCTTGGCAGTTTGATGAAAAGGAAGTGGATGTGGCATATTTGCAAAATTGTTGTGCTCAAACTCTAGAAGGATTGGGTGTCAAGGACGCCAAAAAACAGGCAAACTGTTTTGTAGTTTCTCCGCAGCAAATAGAAAAAACAGCATTGAAACAGTTTGAAATTGACTTACCTGTTGTTTATGCAGAGCTATCTTGGCAAAAGATAATCAATGCAGTAGAAAGTAACTTTGTGCTACAAGAAATTCCGCTTTATCCTAGCATTAGAAGAGATTTGTCATTGGTAATAGACAAGCACATTCAGTTTGACGAAATTAAGAAAATTACCTTAAAAGTGGCGGGTAATCTATTACAGGATGTCAATGTTTTTGATGTTTTTGAAGGAAAGCCATTGGATGAAAATAAAAAATCTTATGCCATCAGTTTTGTTTGGCAAAATAAAGAAAGAACTCTGGAAGATAAAGAGATAGACCCTATTGCCGATAAACTTATCCAGTCATTTGAAAAGGAATTGGGTGCAGTTATTAGAAGATAAAATCTGATGAGCAATGATTTACTAATAGAAAGACTGGATCAATTGTATCAAAAAATTGCTTTGATAAAGGAGGAAAATTTGCGGTTGCAGATGTTAAACCAAGAAATTAAAAAAGAAAATGAGACTGTTAAACGGATAAATACCATTCAAAAAAACAGTATCGAAATACTAGAACAAAGGAAAAAAATAAGTAATATTGCAGAGACAGTTTCAAACTTTCCGCAAATTGACAAGCAGGCTTTAAGAAAGTCCATCAATGAGCAGATAAGAGAAATTGACAAATGTTTAAAATTACTCAAAATTTGAGGAATAAGAGAACGTGAAAGAGACAGAAATATCAATACGAGTAACAGTAGCCGACAGGCAGTACCCTTTAAAAGTACAAACTTTTGAAGAAGAGTATTTGCGGAAAGCTGCCAAACTAATAAATGAAAAAATGCTGGGTTATAGCAATAGTTTTTCTTTTAAAGATAAACAAGATTTGTTAGCCATGGTATGTTTAGAGTTTGCAACGGATGCACTTACCGCAACCAAGTCACTGCAAACCATTGATAGTAGTTTTGTTGATAAAATAGAAGCGATGGAGAATTTACTTTCTTCTTAGTTTATTGCCTTTTTCACACCCCTTACTGGGTCTTTTATTTCCCTTTTCTTAAGGGTAATGTTAAACATTAATTAATTTAAAAGATAAAAAAGGAGAAAAAATTATGGTAATTTTAATGTATGTAATTATTGGTTTATTGGTAGGTGCAGCTGCAGGATATTTTGTAGCTAATGCAATGAGCAAGAAGAAAACGGACTCTAAAAGCAAGCAAATTGTGAGAGAGGCAAGGCAACAAGCCGAAACCATTAAAAAAGACAAAATGTTGGAAGCAAAAGAGCATTTCCTTCAATTGAAGAGTGAACATGACAAGGAGGTTTCCAAAAGAAATCAAGAATTGGGTTCGTCAGAAAATCGTATCAAACAAAAAGAACAAAGCTTTACGGACAAACTGAATAGTTTAACCCAAAAAGAAAAAGACTTGGAAAGAAAACAGCAACAAGCAACCAATCAAATTGAGCTAAACCAAGGCAAGCAATTGGAATTGGAAAAAACTATTTCTGAGCAAGTAAAAGCACTTGAAAAAGTAGCTGGTCTTTCTAAGAATGATGCCAAAGAGCAAATGTTGATTGCTGTTAAAGCCGAAGCACAAACGGATGCGATTGCAGTATCTAAAATAATCATTGAAGAAGCTAAACTCAACGCAACGAAAGAAGCAAAACGAATGATTTTGCAAACCATTCAGCGCACCGCAGCAGAGCAGGCTATTGAAAACTCGGTTACTGTTTTTAACATTGAAAATGATGACATAAAAGGAAGAATTATCGGAAGAGAAGGTAGAAATATCAGGGCTTTGGAAGCAGCAACGGGTATCGAGATTATTGTGGATGATACACCAGAAGCTATTATCTTATCAGGATTTGATCCAGTAAGAAGAGAGATTGCACGTTTGGCTTTGCACAGATTGGTAGCTGATGGAAGAATACATCCTGCAAGAATTGAAGAGGTTGTAGAAAAAACCAAAAAAGAAATTGAGGAAGAGATTGTTGAAATAGGTCAGAGGACAGTAATTGATATGGGCGTAACAGGTTTGCACCCAGAGTTGGTTAGAATGGTGGGACGTATGCGCTATCGTTCATCTTACGGACAAAATTTATTGAGACACAGTAGAGAGGTGGCAAATTTATGTGCTACTATGGCAGCAGAGTTTGGTTTAAACGCCAAATTAGCCAAACGTGCAGGTTTATTGCATGATATTGGTAAAGTGTCTGAGGAGGATGCAGAAACACCACACGCATTGTTGGGAATGAAATGGGCAGAGAAATATGGCGAACATCCAGAAGTTGTTAATGCTATTGGTGCCCACCACGATGAAATAGAAATGACAGGATTGCTTTCACCCATTGTGCAGGCTTGTGATGCTATCAGTGGTTCTAGACCAGGTGCTAGGAGAGAAGATAGTGAGCAATATATCAAACGTTTGAAAGATTTAGAAAACTTGGCTTTAGGTTTTGAAGGTGTTGAAAAGGCATTTGCCATTCAAGCAGGTAGAGAGCTAAGGGTAATTGTGGACAGTGATATTGTTGATGATAAAAAAGCTGATGAGGTGTCATTTATGATTACTGATAAAATTATGAAAGAGCTAATTTATCCTGGACAAATCAAAGTAACGCTAATTAGAGAAAAGCGTGCGGTAAACTTTGCTAAATAGCATTTTACGTAAATAGTATTTTTAATCTTCGTTAAAATATGGCTACCATAATAGGAATTCTACTTTTTTTAGTTTTTCTATTTTTGTCTGTAATTCATTTTTATTGGGGTTTGGGTGGACGTTGGGCAAGCGAAGCTGTTTTTCCAACCAAAGATGAAGGTATAAAGCCACAAAAGCCCGGAATTATTCCAACATTTATCGTTGCATTTGGACTTTTAGCTATTGGTATTTTTATCTTAATACAATCAGAATTTTTTTACTTTTCAATTCCGACTTGGCTTGACAACTATGGACTTTGGATAATTGCGGGAATTTTTGTTCTAAGAGCCATTGGAGATTTTAACTATGTTGGATTTTTTAAGAAAATAAAACATACCAAATTTGGACAAAAGGATACAAAATATTATTCTCCCTTATGTTTGGCAATTGGAATATTGATGATAATATTGGAACTTAATAAATAAACCTTCTTTCGCCCTGCAGTTTGTTATTACATTACAGCCAATGACCCATAAATATTTTTTGGCAGAGTATTTGATACTATCTTCATGTAAAATTACAAAACATGAAAAAGTTAATAATAGTTGGACTAATCGCAATTTTTGGAGTTATTAAAGCTGCCCCTACGGATATTATGGTAGATGTGGTGAATGCTTTTAGAAAAAAGGATGCCAGTACACTTTCTGTTCATTTTAACCGTACCTTAGAAATTGATATTCCTGGAAATAAAGGAATGTATAGTGCAGATCAAGCAAAGGTGATAGTGCAACAATATTTTGATAAGAATAGTCCTAGCAATGTAAGTTTATCCCACTCTGGAAAGTCTGATAACGGAAATCGTTTTGCGATTATTGATTATACCAGTTCAGCAGGAAGCAGTAAAGCGAAAATTTACTTTACTACGGCCAGTGGTACTGAAAAAATCCAAGAAATTAAGATTGATTAAGGGACTTGCTTTCATAATTACTTGTAACAAGGTTGGTTTTGAGATTATGAAATATTAGAATTACATCATTGGTTTTTTATCTACTTTCCTCCCTGCGTGGTGTTCTCACCTCGCAGCCGCAAGAAAAATTCTATTAGTAGATATTGGCAAGTAGATTTAGTCAGTTACAGAAAACCAAATAACTTTTGTCTAAGCTTTGTTTTCAGGGTTGCTTCCTTCCGTTTATGCGGAAATAAGTAGACCCTGAAACGGGGTAAGGGTTTTATCCTTGAGGTTTTGCGTCTCCGCGAGAGAAAAATAATTTCACGCCAAGCCGCCATTTGCTGTTCCTTAAAATTTGTTTGTTTTCGATAAAATCCGCTAAGGCGGATTACTCAAACTGACCCAAATTTTCTAATTCAGAACTCAGCTCGGAGCCAATACCCAACAATAATTATTTACCTAAACCCGAAAGGTATTGCGCAGTATAAGATTCTTTAACTTTCAATATCCCATCAACCGCACCTTGATACAATAAGTATCCTCCTTTATCTCCACCTTCTGGGCCAATATCAATGATGTAATCAGCACATTTCACTAAATCCATATTGTGTTCAATAACCAATACGGTATGCCCTTTTTCTATGAGTGCTTCAAAAGATGCTAAAAGTTTTTTGATGTCATGGAAATGAAGTCCTGTGGTCGGTTCATCAAATATAAATAAAATTCCTTTTTTTGTTCGGCTTGCTCCTTTTCCTAAAAACGAAGCCAATTTTACACGTTGTGCCTCGCCACCACTTAAGGTATTGGATGATTGTCCTAATCTTATATATCCCAAGCCTACGTCTGCTAAAGATTGAAGTCCGGTGAGAATGCTTCTCTCTTCTGCAAATAGGAGTAAAGCTTCATCCACAGAAATATCTAACACATCGCTAATGCTGTGCTTTTTATATTTTACTTCTAATATTTCCTCTTTAAACTTTTTGCCATTGCAAACTTCACAAAGCAAGTGAATATCTGCCATAAACTGCATTTCAATCGTTATTTCACCTTCTCCTTTACAATTATCGCAACGACCACCATCAACATTGAAACTAAAATGCTGTGGGCGCAGTTTTTGGGCTTTACTTCCAGGCAGGTTGGCAAATAAATCTCTAATGGCGTCATAAGCCTTTACATAAGTTACAGGATTACTTCTGCTAGATTTTCCAATGGGGTTTTGATCAATCATTTCCACATTTTCAATTAAATGTACATCACCATCCAAACTTTTAAACTTACCTGTTTTTTGAGAAACGTAATTCCCTAAACGCTTGGATAAGGCTGGATATAATATCCCTTTTACCAAACTTGTTTTTCCACTTCCGCTAACGCCTGTAACACAAGTCAGCATGTTTAATGGGATGGTTACATCTATGGCTTTTAGGTTGTTTTCTTGCGCTCCTATTATTTCTAGGCTATCTTTTACATTTCTAACAGGACTTAATTTGGTGATATTTTCTTTGCCCGTAAGGTATTTGGCGGTCAGACTTTCAGTTGATTTTAACATTTTGTCAAAACTGCCGTTAAAAATTACCTCTCCACCATGCTCTCCTGCAAAAGGCCCCATGTCTATCATATTGTCTGATGCACGCATCACTTCTTCGTCATGCTCAACAATAACAACAGTGTTTCCAAGCGATTGCAAATTCTTCAATACGCTTATCAGTCGTTCGGTATCTTTTGGGTGCAATCCAATAGAGGGTTCATCTAAAACATAAGTGCTGCCCACCAAACTACTGCCCAAGCTGGTTGCTAAATTTATCCTTTGGCTTTCTCCACCAGAAAGCGAATTGGACAATCTGCTCAAAGCTAAATAGCCCAAACCAACGTCATTCAAATACTGCAAGCGATTGACAACTTCTTCAATAATTCTATCAGCAATTTTTTGACTTGTTTTCTCAAGTTTTAAACCTTTAAAATAGGTTAAGGACTCTGCAATATTCATCAGTATTACATCAGAAATACTCAATTTATGATGCTTTTTATCCGTTTCGTTTTCATTCACCAATTTAACATTATTGGCATCTTTTCTTAGTCTTGTTCCTTTGCAATCTGGGCATCTGGTTTTGCCGCGATACCTAGAAAGCATCACTCTGTATTGAATTTTATAGGTTTGAGATTCAACAAATTTGAAGAAATCATTAATGCCTTTAATATTCCCTTTTCCTTGCCACAAAAGTTCCTTTTCTGTCTCAGACAAATCCATGTAAGCACGATGGACAGGGAAATCAGCATGAATGGCGTTTTTAATAAAATTTAATCTCCATTCGCTCATGGTTTCACCTTTCCATGACATTACTGCGCCATCATGAACGGACAAAGATTTATCAGGGACAACCAAATCTTCATCAATCCCTAGCACGCTTCCAAAGCCCTCGCAGGTTTTACAGGCACCATAAGGGTTGTTATAGCTTAGAAAATTTTCTGTTGGTATTTCAAAAGTGAGACCATCTGCCTCAAAGCGGTTGTTAAATTCAAAGTCCTTTTCATCAACCTGGATAATGCAACTTCCCTTGCTTTCCCAAAAAGCAGTTTCAACAGATTCTGCCAACCTGCTTTTCCAATCTTCATCTTTTTGGTCAATTTCAATTCTGTCAACCACCACAAGGGCTTTTTTGTACTTATTACCTTTGGTTTCTGCTAGGTCTGTGCTTTTTTTAGTTTCTCCATCAATCAATAATCTGGCAAAACCTAAGTTGGCATAATGTTTTGCCAGCAAAGTAGTATCTTTATAAGACTCAACTACTGGGGCTAAAACAAGCATCATACTTTCGTTGGGCAGGGTTTCTGCAAAAGTCAATACATCTTTGGTTGAATGTGAAACTACCTCCTTGCCACTGATAGGAGAAAAGGTTTTACCAACCCGGCTAAATAGCAGTTTTAAATAATCATATATTTCTGTGCTCGTGGCAACTGTTGAACGTGGGTTTCTGGTATTTACTTTTTGCTCAATGGCAATACTAGGAGCTAGGCCATCAATTGAATCTACTTTTGGTTTTTCCAATTTACCCAAAAATTGTCGGGCATAGCTACTCAAACTTTCTACATACCGTCTTTGCCCTTCGGCAAATAACGTGTCAAAAACCAAGGATGATTTGCCAGAGCCAGACACGCCTGTTACAACAGTAAATGAATTTCTAACAATATCCACATCCACATTTTTTAAGTTATGCTGTGAGGCTCCTTTGATTGAAATTAAATCTTGGTTTTTTGAGGGCATGGATAATTTTTTGCAAAGGAAATAAAAATATAAGGGTTAATTGCAGGATGGTTGTAATAAATTTTGAGTTGCATTAACTAGAGGATAATGAAGTATGTGCCAAATTGAAATCTTGTTTCAATCATAAACCGAATATTTTCATATATTTGTGCACTTCGATTCACGGATAAACCATTATCAATCAGTAGAAACAGTACAAATATTTTATGCTAAAAAAACTAATTCTAAAATTAAAATACCCACTTTCAAGGTATAAGCCCATTAAAAAAAGTATGCCCGAAAAAATGATTGAAACCACCTCGGCATGGAAAGGTTTGGAGTTGATAATTGAAGACATATTAAATCGTTTCGATATTGGGAGAGATAATTGTATAGAGTTTGGTGTTGAGTTTGGTTATTCATCCGTAGTCTTTTCTAATTACTTTAAAAAAGTGAAAGGCGTTGATACCTTTATAGGTGATGATCATACAAATCATAAAGGAGACCATTTTGATGAAACAAAAAAATCATTACTTCAATTTGAGAATATCGAATTGTTTCAATCTGATTATCGAGATTGGATAAAAAAAGATAACGAACAGTACGATTTTGCGCATGTAGATATCATTCATAATTACAATGAAACGTATGAATGTGGTCTTTGGGCTGTACAACATAGTAAATGCTGTATTTTTCATGATACGCAAAGCTTTCCTGAAGTAAAAAGGGCGGTATATGATATTGCTAAAGCTACCGGAAAGAAAGCCTACAATTATCCTCATCATTACGGATTAGGTATTGTTGTTTAGTGTTTTACAAATATTGATGGAAGAGATAAATTCAATGCAATGAAGCAAGATGAAATAGAAAAATTTTATCCTGAAAATCAAAAACAATGGAGGCATGGTTGACAAAAAACCATACTCAAAAAAATGCTGTGTGGCTTTTTATGTACAAGCAAAATCTGGCAAACCTACCATAACTTGAAGTGAATTGGTAGATGAAGCCTTGTGTTTTGGGTGGATAGACAGCATTAAAAAAAGGCTTGACGAAGGAAGGTCAATTCAGTTTTTTAGCAAGCGAAAACCTAAAGGCACATGGTCTAAAATTAACAAACAAAAGGTTCAAAAATTTATTAACAATGGACAAATGACCCAAGCAGGTTTGGATTGTATAGCAACGGCAAAACAAAATGGTTCGTGGACAATTTTAGATAGTGTTGAGGCATTAATAATACCCAAGTATTTGGAAAAAGCCTTAAAAAGCCAAAGTAAACGCAATGGACTATTTTTTAAGTTTAAGTAAGTCGGTGAGAAAGGCAATGTTACAATGGCTTGTGCTTGCCAAGCGAGCAGAAACAAGAGAAAAACGTATCACTGAAATTGTAGAATGCGCGGGCAAAAATATGAAACCAAAGCAATTTTGATAGGGGAAGTTTACCTTTGAAAAATTAAAACGAAATGCTTTTCTATATATCGGATCGAAAATTAAAACGAAATACTTAATCAAAGAATGAATATTAAGAAGAATCAAAATAAATTTGGAAATTATTATCTCTTAAGATAACTTTGCGGTATGGTTAGGGAAATAATCTTTCACTAAAACCACTTTATTGAATTCTATAAAAAACAGAACCAGAAGGTAAAAGAGAAAATTCAATATGTTTTTGAATTGATTAAATAAGTTGACCGAGTTCCTGATAAGTTTTTAAAACATCTAACAGGAACGAACGGACTTTATAAAATACGAATTGAATATCAATCTAATATCTTTAGGGTTTTCTGCTGTTTGGATGAGGGTAAGTTTATAGTCCTATTAAATGGTTTTTAGAAGAAATCTCAAAAGACACCACAAAAGGAAATTGATAAAGCAGAACGCTTGATGAAAGATTATTTCGACAATAAAAAGTAAAGATTATGAAAGAATACAAAAACATAAAGACATTTGATGAACTAATTGAACTCGAACATGGAAAAATTGGAACTAAAAACCGAAACAACTATGAAGAAGGTTCTCAAATGTTCATTGTGAGTGAAATGCTAAAGACCGCTAGAAAAGATGCAAATCTTACACAGGAACAACTAGCAGAAAAAGCTGGTACTAAAAAGAGTTATATATCTAAACTTGAAAATGGAAAGGGAAATATTCAACTCTCAACTTTAATAAGAATTTTCGAACAGGGTTTGAATAGAAAAATTGGGTTGACGTTTCTGTAGGTTAAAAACACTTGATTATAGTTCCAAATCCCTAACCTCCAAATTGTTTCCTGAACCAAACTTTTTGTAAAATTCTATCCCAAACAAATAAAGAAAGTGATTGATAAAAGTCTTCACCTATCTGCAATTTATTTACATTCAGGTCAATTCTGTAAAGCAGGCTTTGCATTTTTCCCAATTGATCTATACTTTCTAATACCATTTTTAATTCTATTACCAAACCCTTGGGTGCGGCATTGATAAATACGTGTTTGTTTCCGCTCATCTCTAAATCCTTTTCTAATTGCAACACCACTTCTTTTAACAGGCTCTCATTGGCAGTGCTAAATTGAATTTGATTTTTTTCGGGCAACATGGCGTTGGCAAATTTACAGCTTTAAAGTTGATAAGCTGAAGAGTTTAAAAGCTGAAATGCTAACATGATAAATGTTGAGCTATCTTATAATAGTAAATAAGCTAAAAGGCTAATATGCTAAAGAGCTAAAAAGCATTTCAGCTTAACAGCTTATAAACTTCCTGCAAAATATGTATAACATGTGTAAACCCTTTTGGCAAAAAAACCTTAGTTTTGCAGACCAAAAAAAACATTGAGTACAAATAGTTTAACCCCCGCATTATTAGTTTTAGATGATGGTTCTGTTTTTCACGGAAATGCCATCGGCAAAATAGGAACTACCACTGGTGAAATTTGCTTTAATACAGGCATGACAGGCTATCAAGAAGTATTTACAGATCCCAGTTATTTCGGACAAATTTTGATTGCCACCAATAATCACATCGGTAATTATGGTGCTTATGATAAGGATGAAGAGTCTGAAGGTATCAAAATTGCAGGCTTGGTTGTCAAGCGTTTTTCTGATAAATATTCTAGACCCATGGCTACAAGTTCTTTAGATGATTATTTAATGACTAGTAATTTAGTTGGTATCAGCAATGTTGACACCAGAGAACTTACACGCATTGTACGCAGCAAAGGTGCCATGAATGCCATTATATCTTCTGAGATTGAAGACAGCGCGGTGTTATTATCCAAATTGAAAGAAGTGCCTAGTATGGAAGGCTTAGAATTAAGCAGCAAGGTAACCACCAATGCTAAATATGAGCAGGGTCCAACTGATGCAGCTTTGCGGATAGCAGTTTTAGATTTTGGGATGAAAAGAAATATTGCCCGTTGCCTCAATGAACGAGGAGCCTATACCGGAATATTTCCCGCAAAAGCATCTGCAAAAGAAATATTAGATTTTAAACCTGACGGCATTATGCTATCAAATGGTCCAGGAGACCCTAGTGCTATGGGTTATGCCATTGACACGGTAAAAGAATTATTGGAAACCAATATTCCCATGTTCGGAATTTGTTTGGGACATCAAATTATCTCTTTGGCTTGTGGGCTTAAAACTTATAAAATGCACCACGGACATAGGGGTTTAAATCATCCGGTTTTAAATAAACAAACAGGATTGAGTGAAATTACTTCTCAAAACCATGGTTTTGCGGTAAGTCCTGACAATGTGCCAAGCAACATTGAGGTAACACATATCAACCTGAATGATAACACGGTTGAGGGTATAAAAGTAAAGGATAGACCTGCTTTTACAGTGCAATATCATCCAGAGGCTGCACCAGGGCCACATGATTCTCGGTATTTATTTGATGATTTTATTAAGCTAATTAAAGAACATAAATAATGAGTTACATAATTGACATAAAAGCCAGAATGATTCTGGATTCAAGAGGAAACCCAACGGTAGAGGCAGATGTTGTTACCGCCAATGGAGCTATGGGACGGGCTGCCGTGCCAAGCGGTGCCAGCACAGGAGTGCATGAGGCTGTGGAATTGAGAGATGGTGGAAAAGCTTTTATGGGCAAAGGAGTTCAAAAAGCAATTGAACACGTTAATGGTATAATTGCCAGTGAATTGGACGGTTTTCCGGTTGCAGACCAAGCACTCATTGACCAAACATTAATAGATTTAGACGGAACCAGTAACAAAAGTAAATTGGGAGCCAATGCAATTTTGGCAGTTTCTTTGGCTGCTGCCAAAGCAGCTGCTGCTGAAAGTGGACAAGAAGTTTACCGCTACTTAGGCGGAGCCAATGCTTGTACTTTACCCATTCCCTTGATGAATATTTTAAACGGAGGTTCTCACGCAGACAATGCCATAGATTTTCAAGAATTTATGATTGTTCCTTTAGGTGCAGATACTTTTAGTGAAGCCTTGCAAATGGGAGTGGAGGTTTTTCATCATTTAAAGGGAGTTTTAAAAACCAATGGGTATGCCACCAATGTTGGAGATGAGGGTGGTTTTGCACCCAATATTAAATCCAATGCAGAAGCCATTGAAACAGTAATAACTGCCATTGAAAAAGCAGGATATAAAGCAGGTTCTGATATTTGCATTGCCATGGATGCCGCCACCAGTGAAATGTATGATAAAAAAACAGGGCTGTACACCTTTCATAAAAGCAGTAACAAGCAGTTAACCTCTGAGGAGATGGTGGACTATTGGAAAAGCTGGACTGAAAAATACCCTATCGTAAGTATTGAAGATGGTTTGGATGAAGATGATTGGGCTGGTTGGAAATTGTTAACCGATACGATTGGCAAAAAGGTGCAATTGGTTGGTGACGACTTGTTTGTAACGAATCCTGCTAGACTAAAGCAGGGAATTGAGCAAGGCGTAGCAAACAGTATTTTGATTAAAGTGAATCAAATTGGTACATTATCTGAAACAATGCAAGCCATTAGAATGGCAACAACTGCCAATTACACCAACATTATCAGTCATAGAAGTGGTGAAACGGAAGATAGTTTTATAGCAGACTTGGCTGTGGCTTTAAATAGTGGACAAATAAAAACCGGTAGTGCCAGCAGAAGTGATAGAATGGCAAAATACAATCAACTGTTAAGAATAGAGGAAGATTTGGGTGCTTATGCCGTTTATAATGGCAAAAAGTTTAAATATAAATTATAATGGCTTGGTTTGAGACGTGGTTTGATTCTCCGTATTATCCTGTTTTGTATAAACACAGGGATAGTGCAGAAGCGGAAAAACTTGTCAATCAAATTGTTAAGCAGTTTCCTGTTGCTGAATTTCCAAATGTTTTAGATGCTGCCTGCGGAAAAGGCAGGCACGCATTAAATTTAGCGCAAAAAGGCTATAAAGTAGAGGCCTTTGATTTAGCACCCACAAGTATTGCAGAGGCGCAAGGTTTAGTGAATGAATCTGTAGACTTAATCTTTAAAGTACACAACATTTTGGATACTTTCGCTTTTGATAAATTTGATTTAGTAACCAATTTATTTACAAGTTTTGGTTATTTTGAAACAGAGATTGATGATATGCGCGCATTGAGAGCATTGCATGATAGTTTGAATTCTGGTGGTTATTTAATTCAAGATTTTTTGAATACCAATTTGGTAGAAGAAGATGAGGACTGGAAATTGCAAACCATTGATGGTATTGTCTTTGAAACCAAGAAGGAAATTGAAAATAACAAGGTGGTTAAAAGCATTAAAGTACTGGATAAAGGCGAAACGTATAATTTTAAAGAATCTGTATCTTTATTCAAATTACAAGATTTTGAAAGAATGTACAAAGCGGTAGGTTTTAAAATAAAGCATGTTTTTGGAGATTATGATTTCAATGAGTTTGACCCCCATACTTCACCACGTTTAATAATGATAGCGGCAAAATAGAATATGGACATAGCAATTTTTCACTTTATCAATTATCAACTCAGCAATGGTTTTTTTGATTGGATAATGCCCTATATTTCAAATAAATGGGTGTGGACTCCACTTTATTTGCTTTTTATTATCGTTGCCATTAAAAAGTACAAAGTACAATCATGGAAACCAATCTTAGGCATTGTTTTATGCTATGTTGCTACAGAAATGTCTAGCAATATGGTTAAGCACACTTTAAAGAGAACTAGACCCAATAACATTGAATCCATACATGCCGTAAAAAGAGTAGAAGGTGGAAGTGGTTTCAGTATGCCTTCTTCACATGCAGCTAACCACATGGCTTTGGCAATTGTTGTTGGTGCTTTACTGGGATTATCAAAAGGATGGAGATTATTACTCTATTTTTGGGCTATTGTAATAGGCTTTTCTAGAATTTACAATGGTTTGCACTTCCCATCAGATGTTTTAGTAGGTTGGGGTTTAGGAGCATTGATAGCGTTGGTTTTTATTATACTTGCTAAGCAAAACAAAAGTTTAAAACGTCCTGTTGTTTCATCAGAGATTGATAGGTAAATAGAAAAATATAGGGTATTAATAACTCCATACTATTTTTAGTTTGCTGTGCTTGCAAAGACAGTTGAGATACACGTTATGGTTTAATTTATTGCTTCGGGTTTTCCAACCCGATTGCGCAAATTGCCTTCAGTTCTTTATACAAAAAAAAATAACGATTTGGCATTTCGCCAAATCGCTATTTTTCTACATTATTAACTGGGAGGTTATAAAATACCACGCAAGGAAGTAATGAATAATTAGTATTTTTAAAAGCTAATCACTAACAACTCAATACTAAAAACTAAGCACTGACTAATCTTTATCCACAGTGCACATGGTTGAATAAGCCTTTGCCACTTCTATCTTATTGCCCAGTTCATCCTCTGTCCAAATTAAAGCCTCACAGAAATTAAGCAATCGACCCGGTTTTGTAACATTGGCCTCAGCAAACAATATTTTTCCTTTAGCTGGTCTGTGGTAGCTTATGTGTAAATCTGCTGTTACCATTCCTTTTCCTGTGGCTGCCAAGGTAAGCGAGGAAAACCCCATTGCAATATCGGCAATAGTGGCTGTTACACCACCATGAACCATATAGGCTTGTTGAAGGTGTTGTTCTTGTAATGGTAGTTTCAGTCGTATTTTACCTGGTTCTATATGGTCAATTTCAATGCCTACATGTTTCATAAAAAATTGTCTGCTCAGCACATCTTCAATAACAGCCTTGTAGTTAGGGTTTTTAATTTCGTAGTTCATAAATTTAAAATTCTAGTTCTTCTAGTACAGAACGCAACTCTCCAAAGGCATGTTGTTCGCCTAATTTTTTAGTTACTTCCATGCCTTTTTTATAGACCAATATGGCTTGTTCATTATCTCCCAATCGCTCTAAAAGCTGACCTAAATGGTAATAGCTGGCATGATAATCTGGTTGAGTTTTGATAAGGTTTTCAAGAATGCTTTTTGCTTCATCATTATTGCCAATTGAGACATATTCCATAGCCAAGGCATAATTGGTAAAATTATCTGCAGGGTCTTTTTGTAGCCATTGTTGCAACTGTTCAATCCTAGCATTCATGCTGCAAATATAGTATTTCAAAATTCAGATTCTTTAAATTTTATCTTACAAATGTTGTTTTGGTATGGCATTTGACATAATATTGTGGTTAGATTTAATATTATGAAACAATTGTAATTATTAAATGAGCTATAATTCAAAAATAAAAATGATTAAAAAACTCGTATTTACAATCCTTGCAGCATTTATTTTTACTGCAGCATTTTCTCAAAATAAAGCAGATTCCACTACAAAAAAAGTAGTTGTTAAAGGCAATAATGAATTGCCCAATGTTGATTTAAAAGATATCAATGGCAATACCATCAATATAAAATCTTTGGCAGATAGTGGTAAAATTACGGTTATTTCATTTTGGGCAATTTGGTGCGGTCCATGTGTAAAAGAGTTGGACAATTGCAAAGCACTTTTGCCAGAATGGATTGAAGAATACAATATTCAATACTATGCCATCAGCATTGATGATGCAAGAACTACTGTCAAAGTAAAACCATTTGCAGCTTCAAGAGGTTGGGAGTACAATATATTGTTAGACCCAAACCAAGAATTGGCAAGGGTAATGAATGTTACTAACCCGCCAATGCTTTTAATTTATGATGAAAGTGGCACCTTGATTTACCAACATGTAGGCTACACAGAAGGCTCTGAGTATGATGTTGAAGACCAACTAAAAGCGCTAAAAAAGTAATTTTTATTCTGTATGGCTTTAAAAACAAGTCAATTATTTTTTAAAATATTGAGCGCATTGCTCGGAATTATTTTTCTGTATTCTGCATACACTAAACTTTTTCCTATTGAGCCTTTTGAGTTTGAAATTGTAAGAACAACCTTTGTCAGTTGGGAATTTTCTGTTTGGGTTGCAAGGATGATAATCATTGTAGAGTTTTTGCTTGGGGCACTATTGCTATTTTCTTACCGCCCTAAATTTACTAACCGACTAAGCATAATAGTTCTGGCCATTTTTACCATTCATTTGGCTTCAACCATTTACAGATTGGGCAACACGGGAAGTTGCGGTTGTTTTGGGGAGGCCATACCGCTTACGCCTTTGCAAGGGGTTATTAAAAACTTGGTACTTATTTCACTCAGCATGGTTTTATTAAAACATAACAGATCATGGCTAAACAATACTTATACCCTCAGTTTGGCATGTATTGCATCTTTTGCTACGGTTTTTATTACCAATCCTGTGGATTATGAATACGCTAATACTTATTTGAATAAAGAGTTTGAAAACTTTCCATTAAACTTGGACACGATTTATAGAGCCAATAATCATGAAAAAATAGGTCAGCCCAAAGAAGATATTAGAAATAAAAAAGTGATTTTAGCATTTTTAAGTTCATCGTGCAATCATTGTAAAATTGCTGCCAAAAAAATAGGTGTAATTCATTTGCGTAACCCAAAAATACCTTTTTACTTTTTTATTAACGGGGATGACAAGGAGATTGAAGATTTTAAAAGTCTTACAGGTATTGAGCGCATTTTAAGTAGCAAACTCAATGGTCCTACATTTATTGAATTGGCAGGAGTTCAACTGCCTGTTATTTATTATTTTAACAAAGGGGTCGTTGAAAAACAGGTAGACTATTTTACAATCAGTCAAAACCATATTGAGCAATGGCTCAATCAATAGGGTTGCCTTAATCTAGCACATTTGTCCTTTTAATTTCCTTAATCAAATCTTCTTTATTTATGGGCACAACACCGGGCTGCTCACAGACCAACCCACCTGCCAAATTGCTCAATTCTGCAACGGTAGAAAGTTTTTCTCCGCAAGCCAATACACAGGTCGCGACACTGATTACAGTATCTCCGGCACCGCTAACATCTGCAATATTTCTTTGGTGTGCCATGGCGGTATGATTTTCAGTATCAGATTTAATTAAAACACCGCGCTCAGAAAGCGTAATTAAACTAATTCCATGACCCAACTTTTCCCTTAATTTTTCCTCTAACTTAAAAATCGATTCAATACTGTAATCTTCGTCAAGGTTTTCTTTTAACCCAAAGGTTAGTTCTTTTAAATTGGGTTTAAACAAGGTAACCCCTTTGAATTGGTGAAAATTATTATATTTAGGATCTACCGCTATAATTTTACCCTGACTCTTGGCAATTTCAATAATAGCTTCAATGGAGACTGGGTTTAAAACACCTTTGTCGTAATCTTCTAAAATAAGTGCATCACAATGAGAAATAATATTGCTAAATGTGCTAATCAAACGCTCATTGTCCTTCTCTGAAAGGCTGTGTTTAACCTCTTGATCTATTCTTGCAATTTGAGATTTATTGCCAATAATTCTAGTTTTAACAGTGGTTTTTCGGTCTTCACTGTTTAACATACCCATTGTTTCTATGCCCATATCCGTCAAAAGACTTTCAACCATTTTGGCTTCATTGTCTCTTCCAATAACAGATATTAATAGAGGAGTGGCACCCAATGCCTGAACATTTAAAGCCACATTGGCTGCTCCGCCTAATCGGTTTTCTTTTTTATACACTTCAACAATGGGTACTGGTGCTTCTGGTGATAATCTATTTACATTGCCATAAATATAGCTGTCCAACATTACATCGCCTACAATGGCAATTTTTAGGTTTTTAATTTTTTCAAATAGCGCTTCAGTACTCATTTTTTTTTATTTTAGTTTTGATAAGGCCAGTTCAATTCGCTCAAAAGCCTTTTCTAGGTCATTGGTTGAGGCGGCATAAGAGATTCGCAAATAATTAGGAGCGCCAAAGGCACCACCGTCAACGGTCGCAACATATACAGTATTTAAAATATACATTGCCAGGTCTGAAGCATTGTTAATTTTATAAGCCTCAAATGACTTTCCGAAATAGCTTGAAACTTTAGGAAAAACATAAAAAGCTCCCTCTGGCACATTTACTTCCAGTCCTTGAATAGTGGACAATCTTTTTAAAACCAAATCTCTGCGTTCTAAAAAAGTATCGCGCATTTTATAGGTTTCTGTAAGGTCTGCACCCAAAGCCGTAACAGCAGCATGTTGTGCAATACTGTTGGTGCCACTGGTAAATTGACCTTGTATTTTTTCGCAAGCAGCTGCAATATCTGGGTGTGCACCAATGTAACCAATTCTCCAGCCAGTCATGGCATAAGCCTTAGATAGTCCATTAACTGTAATTACACGATTGTAAATGGATGGAAATGATGCCATACTCTCATGTTTACTTTTGTAATTGATATGCTCATAAATTTCATCGCTAATAATAAAAACATGCTCGTTTTTTTCAAAAACTGAAACCAAAGCTGCTAGTTCCTTACGACTATAAATGCTTCCAGTTGGATTGCAAGGCGAAGAAAACATAAACAATTTTGTTTTTGATGTAATGGCCTTTGTTAATTGATTTGCATTAATTTTAAAATCCTGATGATGATCCGCTTCAACAAAAATAGGTTTACCACCCGCCAGTTTTACCATATCGCTATAGCTTACCCAATAAGGTGTAGGTATAATAACCTCATCACCCGGGTTAAGCAAAGCCAAAATTGAATTCATTATACTATTTTTCGCACCAGTAGAAACTACTATCTGATTGGCTTCATAGTGTAAATTGTTTTCTCTTTCAAATTTCTTGGCAATCGCTTCTTTTAATGCAGGAATACCAGCAACAGGAGTATATTTAGTATACCCCTTATGAATTGCCTCAATAGCTGCATCTTTTATATAGTTGGGAGTGTCAAAATCGGGTTCTCCAAAACTTAAATTTACAACTTGCTTGCCTTGTGCAGACAACTCACGCCCAGCTTTTGCCATAGCAATAGTTTGAGACTCTGAAAATAAACTGAGCATATCTGAAAGCTTAGGTTTGTAAGATGTTTCCATTTATTCTTAAATTGCAAATGTAAGGTTCTTGTTATTTAATTCAAGATAATATTGTATGTATTTTACTATGGCACATTCAAGTAACTAATGCAACCCTGTGGTGCAAAAATAATTCAGAGGGTGTCAAAAATCCTAATTTTTTTCTTGGTCTAGCGTTAAGGTTGTTTTTTGATGCCACAACGATGGATAAAATTTCATTTACTTCTTTTTTTAAGTACTGCAATTTTTTTAGCTACGATTAACCCGCTTTATTCAAGTATTTCTAATCAAAATTGATTTTCGTCCATTCGTCAATCCAAAATCATTTTAACATCATATTGACGCTTTTTCTTTTTTTCTTGAGTCATTTTATATATCATTGTAGCTTATAGACCTACAACAAGAAATTAATTATACTCCAATCCAAAAGTTGTTGTTTGACGTAAATATTTAAAACAATAAGCTCAAAATAGTAACAATGAAACAAAATCTATTAAAGTATTCAGCCTTAGTAATCACCCTTATTTTCATCATAAATACCACACAAGCACAGCGTTATAGCTTTGGCGCATCAGGCGGTTTTGGGCAAACCAATACAGGAAATGTTATGTTGTCTAGAAGTTTTGGTATTGGAGCAAACAAAAAATTATTTATTGCACCAGCCATTAGAATTGGATATGCAAGTTCATCAACGCTCAATTTTATTTCAGCACCAGCAAAAATTACTAAAGACAAGGATAGAATCGATACCTTATCTGTTGGGAATACAGGTATTATTGCCGCCAATTTAGCATTAAATATAGGTTATAAATTTAAAGAAAAATTTGCTTTGGTTTTCAATATAGATTTAGTCGGTTTAAGTTTTGGCTCCGAGCAAAAGGCAATTTTTTTGCCAGGAGAGGCTTCTAAAAATCAATTAATAAGTTCAAGAGCAACTACCGCTAAACCTACTTCAACCAATATTTTATTGGTAGGGGATAATGACTTTGGAACTCTAAACAGTGCTTTAACCTTACACTATTATTTAACACCAAAAATTTCTATCAATGCAGGTGTAGGATTTTTGTTTACAGAATATACCAGTAATATTTCATTAGGAGCCGCCAACAACGACCGGTTTAGGTATAAAACTTTCCAAGGTGTTTTAGGGGTTAATTATTACTTTGAATAATCTTTGGAATAACAATTGCACCTTTATTAAATAATAAAACATAAAAACATACAATCATGAAAAATAGTCATAAAATTATCACCCTTCTATCTATTATTGGGCTTTTCGTAACATTTGCATTCACTCAAATTGATTCAAAAACCGTTAAATCTTCCTCTATTTCTTTTGTTATAAAAAACTTAGGTTTAAATGTAGATGGAACCTTGAGTAATTTAACCGTTACAACATTTAATTTTGATGAGGACTCCTTGAGTAAAAGTGTTATTGAAGCTACGGTTGACCTAAGCACAATTAGCACTGGAATTGCAAAAAGAGACGATCATTTAAAGCAAGAAGAATATTTTGATATGGCTAAATATCCTAAAATTTCTTTGAAATCTGTAAGGTTTGCTAAATCAGTTAAAGGGAATGTAATAGGTTATTTTAAATTGACGATGAAAGGAGTATCCAAAGAGGTTGGGATGCCTATTTATGTTGAGAAAAAAATTGATGGTACAGAGTTTAAAGCCGAGTTTGAGGTGAATAGATTAGACTATGGAATAGGAACTTCTAGCAATGTATTATCAGATAATGCAAAAATAACTATCTTTGTCAAAACCAATTAAACGTGAATTTATATCAAATAGCCAAGCATCATTTGTCTGAAATGGTTGATTTAGCAACCAGTTTAGACAAGGAACAGTATACTGCCAGCCCCGAAATTTTTTTTGGAGCAAGCGTTGGAAAACACTATAGACACATCATAGAATTTTATCAAAGTTTTATCAATGGCATACCTAGCAGGGTTATTAACTATGATAAACGGGAGCGAAATGTAAAAATTGAGAATGATTTGGATTATTGCATTGAGACCATAAAAAATATTGAAAATCAATTGGATGAACTTTCTGCAATGGAAATTATACCTGTTGAAATAGAATATGAATATGACGGTAAAATTATCAGCAGTGTTAGTTCTACAAACCGCGAACTTATATTTTGTATTGAGCACTGTGTGCATCATTTGGCGATATTGAAACTCGGGATTCATTCATCTTTTAAAAATATAAAGCTGCCAGAAAATTTAGGTGTTGCTCATAGCACCGTTCAATACATGCAAAAAGCGGCTAAACAATAATTTTTTTTTCTATGTGTACCTTCACTTATGTGCCATTAAACGAAGGAGGCTGTATTATTTCTACCAATAGAGATGAAAGCACAGCAAGGTTAGCAGCACTAGAGCCAAAGGGATATAACATTAATCATCATCATTACTTTTTCCCAAAAGATCCTAAAGCTGGAGGAACTTGGATTGCCACAACAGTAGAATATACAGTTTGTTTGTTGAATGGTGGACTTGCTAAGCATCATAAAAAAGACAGCTATAAAAAAAGCAGAGGTCTAGTAATGCTGGAGATTATGGAAGGATTAATAAAGGGTGATATAAATCCATTAAATCCTCTTTATTTGCAAGGCATCGAACCTTTTACACTGTTTATTTATAGGCATGTTAATCCCATTTTTTGCAAATGGATATATTCTGAAAATGAGGCAATGGTGCTTGAGATTTTGGATGTAAATCAACCGCATATTCATTCTTCAACGACACTTTACGATAAATTGATTAGAAATAAAAGGGAACAATGGTTTCAGGAATATTTAAAAAAGCATACGGTGGAAAGTTATGGGGATATGATAAAATTCCATACTGAAACGGATAAAGCAAACAAGGATTATGGATTACAGATAGACAGAAAGGGCATAACAAAAACTTTGAGTTTAACAGCTGTAGAGGTTTCCAACCAAAAACATATAATGCTATACCATGACTTTGTTAACAACAAAGAACATTTAATCAATTGTCGAGCGGCACATGTGTAAATTGCATAAAGTATTTAATTATGAATATTGGCCATGGTATATGTGGCACGGTCTGGCGCTGCCAATGCATATTTACAATGCTTTTAAATGCAAAACTGCCGTCTATTTTACAGTCTTAAATCCAGCAATGGGGGTTTCTGGTGGTTTTTTTGGAGATTCGAAGCTCAATATTGGTAAAATTATTCCTTCACCCTATCGATTGAAAGAAATAATGCTAGACGGCTATGAAAATATTGAACAGCAGCTTGCTAATAATGGTTTAAAGTTTCCTGTTGTCTTTAAGCCAGATGCTGGTGAACGAGGTATAGGTGTTGTTATTATTACTTCCAACCAAGAAATAAAGCCCTATTTTAATCAATTCGGAGATGGGGGATATGGTATTATTGCACAAGAGTATTGCAAAAGCCTGAATGAGTATGGCATTTTTGTTATCAAACATCCCAAAAAGGGTTGGTTTATAAGTGGAATTACTGGTAAAATCTCCATGCACATTGTAGGAGATGGTAAAAGTAGTTTGGGTTTATTATTATCGAAAAAATGCAGGTATAAAATGCAAATACCTCGTCTACAAGAAGAGCAAAAATTTGATTTAAATAAGGTTTATACCGAAGGCGAAGTTGTTGTAATTGAAAAGGTATTGAATCACCGACTAGGCACGCAGTTTACTAATGAAACCAGCCACCTAGATACTTACTTTTACGATGCATTTGCTACTATTGTTAAAGATTTTGAAGGATTTAATTATGGAAGATTTGATATTAAGGCAGAGAGTATTGAGCAAATAAAATTGGGTAACTTTAAAGTTATAGAGTTAAACGGAGTAGCTTCTGAACCCACTATTATTTATGACCAAAAGAGAACAGGGTTTTTTAGAACAGTTGGTATCTTTTACAAACACCTCTACTGGCAAGGATTGATAGCTCGGCAACAATTAAAAAACGGAGCTTGTCCAATGGATTGGACGCTCTTTAAATCTACGCTGAAGGCTCATTTAAATTGGATTGGTCAATTTTAAATGGGCCAGTAAGTAAATTCTTTGTCATCTGTGTATAATGATATATTCTGTTTTAAGTTTTTGTAAAACCTTACTCGTATCTTTGCGGAATTGATGCTTTTCAAATTTCTATATAGATACCTATTGCTACTTATAGTCTTTGTTGCAGTAAATGCTCATGCGCAAGTACCTGAAGATATGACCCTCAATGTTTGCGCTAAAACAAAACTTTATACCTTGGACACTACGAGAACCGTAGTAACTATATTTTGGAAAAGCAGTCCAACTGCCGCCTTGGTTCAAAATTATAGATTTAAAGGGAAGACTGGCTTATTTTGGGGAGCTACCATTAATATACCTCTAACGGATACTTTTTTCAGGGATACTATTCCAACTGGATCTGAACGAGAATACATTGTTCGGAAAGATACAGTTACTCCAACTGCCATGAATCCTTCTCCCTTGAGAAAATACGGCTACATTTTAGTTGGGAGAAAAGTGCCTGCTACATTGCAATATGGCAGAATGTTAGTGTTAATTGACAGCAGTTATATCCAAGCTTTAGATTCGGTATTGTTGCGTTATAAGCACGATTTAATCGGTGATGGTTATATCCCAGAATTTAGATTTGTTAGTAAAACCAATACAGTTGCGAACATTAAGACTCGAATAACGACTTCTAACAGTGCTGTTGGCCCTGCATTAGCTGGTGTGATGCTATTAGGTCATATACCGGTACCATACGCTGGAAATTTTATATCTACTGGTTTTTCTCCACCTGATGGACATACTGCTGCTGCTCCTCCAAGTCATGAGGGTGCATGGTCATCAGATCTTTTCTATGGAGATGTAAATACAGCATTATGGACAGATGCTAGCGTTAGTAATACTTTAGGTGCAAGGACAGCCAATCACAATACTGTAGGAGATGGAAAGTATGATAATACAAGCATTCCAAGCGCTGTTGAATTGGCGGTTGGCAGAGTAGATTTAACAGATTTACCGTCTTTTTCATTGTCAGATACACAGCTTATGATAAGATATTTGACCAAAAATCACAATTATAGAGCTGGAAAGACGGTCATCAGAAAGCGAATGTTGCAAGACGATAATTTAGGACTATTGACTGGTGAACCATTTGGTGGAAGTAGTTATCAAACCATAAACCCGCTTTATGGTGATAGCGTTGATAAATTAAATTGGCACAATACATTGCCAACGAATTCGTATCAGTTTGCTAGCGGTTTTGGATTTGGTTCTTACACTAGCCTCTCTGGTGTTGTTGGAACCGCTAATTTTGTCAATACTACTTACAAAGCAACTTTTACAACACTTTTTGGTAGCTATTTTGGTGACTTTGATATACAAAATAATTTACTGAGAGCTGCATTGGCTTCAGATGGAGAGATACTAACTTGTGTTTGGAGTGGTAGACCTAAATGGTATTTTCATCAAATGGGAACCGGCAATCCTATTGGTTTGAGTTCCTTGATGACTCAAAATATTTATAACGGTTCTTATGCCACATACCCTGATGTGAATTACGGTTATGGACTGGTGCACCCTAGTTTTCATGGAGATATTACCCTAAGACTGAGTCCATACCAAGCTCCTCAAAACTTTGTCATTAGACAGGATAGTTGTAGTAATCGATTTAAACTTTCATGGAACAAGTCAAAGGATACAGGTGTATTGGCTTATATTGTTCAGCGTTCTGGTAATCTAGATAGCACTTTTGCGAATACCGCAGTGCAAACAACAGATACCTTTTATACCGATAGCTTTCCATTAACAGGGTCAAATATTTATATGATAAGGGCCATAAAAGCTGATAGTACCTGTAGTGGATTATTTTATAACTTAAGTCATGGTGTTATAGACTCAGTTCGCTATAAATTGCCAATAGCCAATGCTGGTAATGATAGCAATATATGTGGAATGCAAATACTGCAATTGGGTAAGGATACTGTTTACGCTGATACAAATGTTATCCATTACTGGACACCAGGAGGACAATTAAACGATTCCACATTGGTTAGACCCAGTTGGTCGGCAACACAAAACCAAACATTTGCTTTCAATGTGGTAGATACTTTCTCTAAATGCAAGGTTACCGATACGGCTGTAGTAACGGTTAAACAATTGCCTATGGACAGTATTTTAACACCATTTAATTACAATACTTGCGGAGATACCATTGATGTCAGCGCCAGCACAGTAGGGACTGGTTCAACCAACAATTATGTTTGGTCTTTTCAGTCGGCTATTCCAGATACGTTATCAGGACTTGGGCAAAAAGGTCCACATACAGTTTATTGGATTGCTGTTGGTAATTATCAATTGGTAATGCAGATTACAGATAATTTAACAAGTTGCACCAATTATGATACGCTTGCACATTCAGTTGGTTGTATTTTACCGGTAACTTTAATTAACTTTGAAATTAATAATACACCTGCCTGCAAAACAACCCGGATAAAATGGGAAACGGTGTCAGAAATTGATTTGATAGGCTATCAAATTAAAATTGAGTTTGAAAATGGACAGAATCGCGAATATTTTGTTAGTACAAATCAAAAAGTAATGACTGAAAGAGGCACTTATCGCTACCATTTAGATATTCCAATAGAAAATAGTTTTGTTAACAAAGCTATCTTATCTGAAATTAGCATTTCTGGAAATAATCAAAAATTAGGTGAAAAATCAGTTAACAATCAAAACTGCGAAAGTGCCGACCTTTACCCAAACCCAATTGATTTGAGCAAAAGTAATGTGCTTCAAATAGAAAGCAACCTAAGTATCAATGAAGCAACCTTGATGGACGGCAAAGGCACTTTAATTGCTAATCTAAGAGTAACACATGCAGCTAAGGCACACACCCTTCAATTGCCTACCCTTTCATCGGGGATGTATTTTGTGAAATATGGCGATAAGGTTTTTAAATTAGTGGTATATACTAATTAGAAGGTAGTTAGTAAATAGTGATTAGTTATAGGGCATTTTAAAACGACACTACTCAAATGGACAAATTCACAGACGATATTATAGAATTTATAGAAACTGAAACATGGACATTCGCTAAGACAATGCCTGAATGGCCTCACGAATATATTGTAAGAGAACGGGTAGATGAACAACTTTTCGTAAAAGCAGTTGAGCAGATTAGAGAATTTGGTTATGAAGGAAAATTCTATTTAACGACAATAATATATTTTGACCAAGAAGGTTTTACATATTGGACAATGGGTTCTCCGATTGAAGAAACAATAATAATCAACCGAACACAAAAAGAAAACTCTTACGAAGAACGCTTAAAAAATAACGCTCTACCCAATAAATAATCTATGGCTTCACTATTAGGACAATTTTACAACAGAATTAATGGCTCACAAGAAGACATTGCTTCAGAAGGACTTGCATATATTTTGCAGCGGTCTAAATCGGCAAGAAATGCGTTAAACAAAATAATTAAACTTGAAAGTGGGCTTGACTTTGGCAACATAAATTATACTACACAAAACATTGGAGAAAAACTTGAAAGACCAGATATTTCTGGTTATAATCTTGACAACAAAGAGGTTGTAATTTTAGAAGCAAAATTTTGGGCTTCACTAACAGACAATCAACCTCTTGAATATATTAAACGATTAAGTGAAAATTCAATTTTAGTTTTTGTTTGCCCGACATTAAGAGTAAGACCTGTTTTTGATGAAGTAAAAAAACGAATATTTGATGCAAATTTAAAAGCTGAAAGCAATACGAATAATCACTTTATCAAACTTGACAATAATAAAAACTTAGTTGTAAAAACTTGGAATGAGATTTTAGGAACAATAAGAATTCAACTAATCCAAGACAACGACCAAAATTTACTTTCAGACCTTGACCAAATAATTGGACTTTGTGAAACGGTGGACAACAACTCTTTTTTACCTTTTCAAAGCGAAGACTTTTCGCCAAGTAATGCAAAAAGAATTAACTCTTACTATGACCTTGCAGACAAAGTAATTGACGAATTGAAAAAACTCGAACTTGCTGATACAACAAATTTGAAGTCAACACCACAGAAATATGGTTATTCAAGATATTTCAAAATTGGCACTATGGGAATTTCTTTAAATGTCAGATTTGACTTTTGGGAGAAAGTAGCAGACACACCGTTTTGGCTAAGTTTCAAAGACGACATCACAAGTGGGAAAAATTGGGTTCAGAACGAGATTTTTAAAACTGAAACAAAAAATATTGCTTCAAAACGTTCAATTACCACATACGAAAATAACAAAAGAGAATTGTTTTTGCCAATCTTTCCTGTTTTAGAACAGACAGAAGATATTGTAGTTAGAAACATTGTAGAACAAATAATAAAATTGAATAATCAACTAAATGGGGTTTTGCAAAAATTTTAGTCGTAAAACTGTTGATTTTTATATAGGAACGATAGTAGGGAATTAAGCATTGCCGCCTTGAGCGTGAATGGAAACTAAAAACTAACGACTTCCCGATGTACATCGGGACACTAACAACTAGAAAAAGAATGAACCTAATAATTATCGCTATTACTGCCATTGTAAGCTACTTGGCAATTCAAAATAGAGCTATTTTGGAGCAATATATGTTGAACCCTTATGAGAATTTTCATTCCAAAAAGTGGTACACCATGGTTACAGCAGGTTTTTTACATGCAGACTATGGCCATTTGTTGTTTAACATGTTTACGCTTTATTTCTTTGGTCAGTTTTGCCTCGATTTATTTACGGAAACCTATGGTCAAATGGGTGCATTGCTTTACTTACTTTTTTACTTAATATCTATTGTGGTTGCCAGCATTCCAGCCAGTATAAAGCACAGAGATCATCCCGGATATCGTGCGTTGGGTGCATCAGGAGCAGTTTCTGCGGTACTCTTTAGTTTTATTGTGGCGGAGCCTTGGCAATTGATTTACATTTATTTTATCCCCGTTCCTGCCATAGTATTTGGTGTTTTATATTTGGTTTATTCAAGTTACATGGCAAAAAGGGGTAAGGATAACATTGGGCATGATGCTCATTTTGCAGGGGCTATTTTTGGAGTAGTGAGTATTTTGGTTCTTTTCCCAGCAGTAAGGGAAGGTTTCCTTGAAAAATTGCTCAATTTTTAATTTTCATATTTTCAAACTATATGGTCTAGAATTGTGTCTCCCAATGAAGGGAATAAATGGTTAGGTAAAAAAAAATATCTTCATAACAGCCGCTTTATGTATCGGGAGTCGCAAAATACTTAAAATGCTCAATTTCTCAAAGGTTAATCTAGTTTCCTTAGCATTGTCTAAAAATGTTTTAGGACAGATAGAAAATGAATATTAGTTTTGTATCATCATGTCAAATACCGAAAATTTCTTAAATCATATCAATGAAGGTTATGCTTTTAAAGGCTCCTCTATCAGAATAGGCTCTGCAATACTAGAGGGTTCTGTAGTAAAGGGAGCTGAAGTAAAAGCGGCACTAAAAACCTTAAACAGACATGGACTTATTGCAGGAGCCACAGGTACTGGGAAAACCAAAACTTTACAAGGCATTGCAGAAGCACTTTCAGAGGCTGGCGTGCCTACTTTAGTGATGGATGTGAAAGGAGATTTAAGCGGTTTATCGCAATCAGGCACTCCCCACCCAAAAATTGACGAGCGTTCGCAACTATTAGAACTTCAATGGAAACCAACCCCATTTCCATGCGAGTTTTTATCTATTTCTGACGAGCCTGGAGTAACATTAAGGGCTACAATTTCTGAATTTGGCCCCATTTTGTTATCCAAAATACTTGAACTAAATGATACCCAAGGCGGAGTGGTTAGCTTAGTTTTTAAATATTGTGATGATAACAACATGCCGCTGGTTGATGTCAAAGACTTTAGAAAAGTTTTGCAGTTTATCACCCATGAAGGAAAAGAAGCCATAGAAAAAGAATATGGTGCAGTAAGTTCTACATCCGTTGGCACTATTATGAGAAAATTGCTTGAAATAGAACAGCAAGGTGCTGATACTTTTTTTGGCGAAATTTCTTTTGAGGTTGAAGATTTGATGCGGAAAGACCTCAACGGATTTGGCTACATCAACATATTACGACTTACAGACATGCAGAGTAAGCCCAAACTTTTTTCTACTTTTATGCTATGCCTTTTGGCAGAGGTGTATGCCACCTTGCCAGAAAAAGGGGATGCAGACAAGCCAGAATTGGTAATTTTTATAGATGAGGCACACTTGATTTTTAGAGATGCCAGCAAGGCATTGTTGGATCAATTAGATACCATTGTTAAATTGATACGTTCAAAAGGAGTTGGACTATTTTTTGTAACCCAAGACCCTACTGATATGCCCGACAATATTCTAAGCCAGCTGGGTTTGAAAATACAGCATGCTTTGAGAGCATTTACAGAAAAAGACAGAAAATCCATTAAATCAACAGCGGAAAACTATCCCATCACTACTTTTTATAAGACCGATGAGGTTTTAACGAAAATGGGAATAGGAGAGGCCTTAGTAACAGTTTTGAACGAAAAAGGCATTCCGACACCCCTAGCACATACCATGTTAGTAGCACCACGCTCTAGAATGGATATTATTACCGAAAAGGAGCTAAATGAAACGGTTATGCGGTCTGATATTGCTGAAAGGTACAATAAAGTAATAGACAATGAAAGCGCCTATGAAATATTGAATAAGAAATTGGAGGCACACAAAGAAGTAGTTGAAGTTGAAATAGAAGAGCGAACCGTTAGAAGAAGTAGGGAAGAACCATCCATGTTTGAGCAGATTAGCAAAAGTTCTGTTACACGAACCATCGTTAGAGAATTAACCAGAGGGCTTTTGGGTGTTTTGGGTTTAGGTGGAACTACCAGAAGAAGGAGGAGTAGATAGTTTTGCGCCTTTAGTTTTTTGTGTTGTTATTGCGTGAATAATCTTGATACTCATGACCCCCCGAAAATATAGGGATACTCAGCATATATAGTGATTATTAATTGCAGGTAAAGGTTAGCAAACACTACGTTATTTTAGTTTTTTGATACCGTAAATTTATTTACCAAGATATATATAAAATCACTTAATTTTGAGCCATAATTAGGTATTTTAAGGAAAAAACATTTTTCTTATTGGCATTTTTTCACTATATTTGAAATGTTGCTGTTAAGAATCCCTAAAATAGCGCTCTATTTAAATATATGATAACAAGTAACCAATCAATTGAATTAAAATCGAAATTAAAGTCACAAGAACTTTTAGACCGCAGAAAAAATATAGTAGCCAACGGAGTTGGCGTTTTTAATACAGCCACCGTTAGTAGTGCCAAAGGTGCTATCATAATTGATGTTGATGGCAATGAGCTTATTGACTTTGCTGGGGGTATAGGAGTTGTTAATGCAGGTCATTGCCCAGATGAGGTGGTGCAAGCAATACAGGAACAAGCTGCAAAGTACATACACACTAGTTTTAATGTGGTTACCTATGAACCTTATATTGAATTATGTGAAACCCTATGCGAAATATTACCTCATGGCGATCAAACAAAAGCAATGCTTGTAAGCACAGGTGCTGAGGCAGTAGAAAATGCCATTAAAATTGCCCGTCAAGCAACGGGAAGACAGGCGGTTTTGTGTTATACAGATGCTTACCATGGTAGAACCATGATGGCCATGACCTTAACCAGTAAAATCAATTACAAAACCAATTGTGGCCCTTTTGCACCAGAGGTATATCGTTTGCCATTTCCTAATTTTTATAGATATGGGGCTGGAGATAGCTTAGATGAATTTGTGGCTTGGGAGCTAAAACGTTTGCATGAAAGCGAAAAAAATCTAGTGGATCCAGCAAATGTTGCTGCTATTATTATAGAGCCGGTTCAAGGAGAAGGCGGGTTTAATCCCGTACCTAAAAAATACTTTGAAGGTTTGAGAACCTATTGTGATAAATATGGAATTATGCTCATAGCAGACGAGGTGCAAAGTGGCTTTGGTAGAACTGGCAATTGGGCAAGTTGGCAAAATTATAATGTAACACCAGATATAAGTTGTTACGCAAAATCTATGGGTTCTGG
>Ga0209491_10001660_pt1 | contig 42332 bp, 38 predicted proteins | sample BON02_FD_187213 | JGI IMG/M metagenome (GOLD analysis project Ga0209491, IMG submission 187213) | Freshwater microbial communities from Lake Bonney liftoff mats and glacier meltwater in Antarctica - BON-02 (SPAdes) (version 2) | ecosystem: Environmental > Aquatic > Freshwater > Ice > Glacier... | reverse complement strand
GGCTTTTGAGGTGTAAAGCCCCATTTGCGCAAATAATCGCCCATTGTGTTGATGGCTAAAACAACCTTAAACTCCCTTTCCACAAGCTCTTTTACAGCCTTTCTTGTCCAAAGTGCAAAATCTAACTTCAATTGTTCTGGCATTTTATCAACAATCATGCTTTGGATTTCCTTTTCCTGTTGAGTATTCAAGAGTTTCTTATCTTCTGATTTCACTCCAGTCTTTTTTCCCTTTAAGGCCTCAAAACCACCCTTTTTATATGAAATATTCCACCCACAAATTGTTTCCTTTTTAACCCCAATTATTTCTGCAACTTCATACTGCTTCATTCCTGATTGCAAAAGTAGAATTGCGCGCTTGCGAATTAAAAATCTTGCTGATTCACTTACCCTTCTAAAGTCATTTTTTTCCATGCACAAATATACATAAATTACTTTAGATTACCGCTAGGTTAATAGTACAATTCTATGTTTGTGTTATTTGCTAATAATGCGCCTAAATGTGAGGGTAATTTACAATAGCCAATTCAAAATTAAACATTTATAATTAATCATTATTAAGCCTTTGACTATTATTTTATCTTTTACTTGCTAATATAATTATCAAAACATATCTTTGAAGCCTTGGCAATGCTTTATTGTATTACAGATATAGAAACCACTGGTGGTAGAAACAACTACGACAGCATTACGGAAATTGCTAGTATCATCACCGATGGCACAACGATTCTTGACCGTTTTGAATCCTTGGTAAAACCCGACAGTTTTATCCCTCGCAACATTACTTTGCTCACTGGTATAACAAACGAAATGGTTGCCAATGCTCCCACTTTTGATGAAATTGCGGAGCAGTGGCTTGATTTTGCAAAAGATGCCGTGTTTGTTGCGCACAATGTAGGTTTTGATCTGGGTTTTATCAGTGCAGCTTTGCAAAGACGAGACATCGAATATCAACCCAAAAAGCTTTGTACAGTGAGGTTGGGCAGAAAAATTATACCAGGCTATAAGTCTTATAGCTTGGGTAATATTTGTCATGCATTGCAAATTCCCATAAAAAACCAACACCGTGCTATGGGTGATACGGAAGCGACCGTCAAACTGTTTCATTTACTGGTTGCTCAAGATAAGAATAAGATAATCCAAGCACATCTTGAAAAGCAAAAAAAAGCTTTTGCACTACCGCCTTATTTAGACGATGCAGAGTATGAAAAGTTACCCATGCAGGCAGGGGTTTATTACCTTAAAGATAAAAATAAAAAACCCTTATATATTGGTAAGGCAAAAAATATTAAGAGCAGAGTTAGAACTCATTTTAGAACTGCCAACAGGCTTTTACTCGAAAATTTATACAGCATAGATTACACACTTACGGGAACTGATTTATTGGCAAGCATTGTAGAGTCTGATGAAATAAAAAAGCATTGGCCACCTTACAATGCAGCCCAAAAATTTCCAAGCAATACCTTTACTATTGCCAACTATCAAAACCGTAACAACGAATGGAAACTGGCGATTGTAAAAAGCAAATCTGCCAATTTATCTACATTATTTAGCACTCAATATAGCGCTAGGGTTTATTTACAATCGTGGATAGAGGAATATGCACTATGCCCAAGACTAAGTGGCTTGCAGGAAACCTGTATTGAAAGCGAATGCACCTGCAAAAACATAGAACAACACAATGCCTTGTTATTGGAGGTTTCAGATAAAATGAAACACTACCTCCCCTCCTTTTGTCTGGTGGATCAAGGAAAAACCACAGAAGAAAAATCTTTACTTTGGGTGCAAGAAGGTGCATTTAAAGGCATTGCTTTTATGGACAAGCTTCCTGATTTCAATCCTGAAATCTTAAAAAATATTATTATACCGATGAAAGAACACCCAGAAACTGCAGCTATTATTGGTAAATATTTGACAGAATACATGGAGTCTAAAAACAATCACAAAAAATACATCCACTTATGAAAAAACTAAACCACTTTGGAGACAATATAAAATTACTGAGAAAAAGAAAAAAACGTTCTCAGGAAGAAGTTTCTCGCAGTTTAGAAATTAGCCGTTCGGCCTATAATAGCTACGAGAATGGTGGTGTTGAGCCTAATTTCAACAACTTAATATTAATTTCTACTTATTATTCTATAGGACTGGATACTTTGTTGCGCACCAACCTAACAAACATGGGCGAAAAAGCACTCTCACAATTAGAAATGGGTTTTGATTTAGATTTAAAAGGGGGTAATTTACGAATATTAGCAACCACTGTAAATTCTCAAAATCAGGATAATATAGAGCTTGTATCGCACCAAGCCCGTGCAGGATATACAACGGGTTATGCAGACCCTGAATTTATAAAAATATTACCTGCCTTCAATTTACCATTTCTTTCGGAGAAAAAGAAATATCGTACTTTTCCGATAAAAGGTAATTCTATGCCACCCGTTAAGGACGGAGCGTATGTTACCGCAGAGTATTTAGAAAATTGGCAACTGATTCAAAATGGATTTCCATATATCATTGTTACAAAAGATGATGGTATTGTTTTCAAATCTGTGTATCACCAATTAGATAAAAAATCAAAAATATTGTTGTGCAGCACCAATCCAGAGTTTGAGCCTTATGAGGTAGATATAAAAGATGTGATAGAAGTTTGGAAATTTGTGAACTATATAAACCATGAGTTTGAACCGCAAAACTTTGAGAATACTGAAATTACCAATACATTACTGGATATTAAAAAAGACATTAGTAATATTAAAAACTGTATGGACCTCTCTTAGAAAAGAAAGATTTTTGGTATAAATTAAATAGTTAAAAATAATTGAAAAAATCAGTTACTTTCGTTTTAAAAATAACGTATGAAACCAGTAAAAAATCTATTAACAATATGCCTATTAATGAGCACATTGTCAACTTTTGGACAACGCAGTAGAACAGCTACCAAAAGCGGAAATGAACAGGAAACAGTTCAAAGTCAGTCATTTAAAAGCTTAATTCATATTATGCCACTCTCCCTTACCGTTGGGGGTTTAGAAGCTGGTTTTGAAAAGCCTGTTTCACCAAAGCAATCATTTAAAATTGATGCCGGTGTTTATTTAAGCCAAAATGCGGGTGCCTTAAAAATTAAAGATGAAGGATACAGTGATATGTCTGGATTTAGGACAGAAATGCAATATAGATTCTATAAAAGAACCAACAACTACAGCAATAATCTTTTTATTGGGCCTTATATAAATATTAAAACCATGAGTGCCAAATACCAGGGTTTTATCTATAATCCTAATGGTTTCCCTACGGCTGTAAACACCATTCATAGTGCCTCTTCTGCATCATTCGGATATTTGATGGGCTTTAGAAATAATGTAATGGAAAATATATTTTTGGATTTTTATTTTGGCGGAGGTATCAATTTGCCCATTTCTGGAAACAATCATGAAGAATTAAACATTCCTTTTTTCAGTCCTTACCAAAAAGGTACACAACTAAAAGGTGGTTTTAGTGTTGTAATAGCGTTAAAGTAAGGAACGAGTAAGCTTGTAACAAATAGAGCATTGCTCAATTGAGGCTATATTTATTCTTGTAATATTTGTGGCCCCTATATTTTTATATTTAGCTATGCTATTGCTTGTCTATTTCTATACTATTCCTATTTTTGCAGCACAAATTTTTTACAGCATAATTAAATGACAAAAACATCAATAACAGTTGCTCATGGAGACGGAATTGGTCCAGAGATAATGGATGCCACTCTTAAAATAATGGAGGCGGCAGGAGCACAATTAGACATAGAAACCATAGAAATAGGAGAAAAAACGTATTTGGCAGGTTTTACAAGTGGAATCAAACCCGAAGCTTGGAACTCATTAAATCGTACAAAGGTTTTTTTAAAGGCTCCTATTACTACCCCATCTGGTGGTGGTTACAAAAGTTTGAATGTTACCATTAGAAAAACCTTAGGGCTGTATGCCAATACTCGACCATGTATTAGTTATTATCCATTTGTTAAGACAAAACATCCAGTAATGGATTTGGTAATTGTTAGAGAAAATGAAGAAGATACCTATGCAGGAATTGAGCATCAACAAACTAATGAGGTTACCCAATGCTTAAAGCTCATAACTCAACCAGGCTGTGAAAAAATTGCAAGATTTGCGTTTGAGTATGCACGCGCTTACGGAAGAAAAAAAGTTACTGTGATGGTTAAAGACAATATTATGAAAATAACGGATGGTTTGTTTCATACTACCTTTGATGAAATCGCAAAAGAATATCCAGACATAGAAAATGAAAGTTATTTAGTAGACATTGGTGCCGCAAGATTGGCTGATACGCCTGAACGTTTTGATGTTATATTATTGCCAAATTTATATGGTGATATACTTTCTGATGTAGCTGCACAGATAACTGGTTCAGTAGGACTTGGTGGGTCTGCCAATATTGGTGATGATTTCGCCATGTTTGAGGCTATCCATGGTTCAGCTCCGGATATTGCAGGTAAAGGAATTGCCAATCCTTCTGGATTGATTTTAGGAGCTATCCAAATGTTGGTATATATTGGTCAGCCAGAAGTGGCAGAAAGTATTCACAATGCCTGGTTTAAAACCCTAGAAGATGGTTTTCATACCGGTGATTTATATACGGAGGGTTTAACAAAACAAAAATGTGGAACGCTAGAGTTTGCAGAGGCAGTTATAGCCAGATTAGGGCAAAAACCTTCCACCCTTCCAGTAATTGAATACAACAAAGATTCTTCTAAAAGAATACAAATTAAAATTAAACCAAGGCCTTTGATGAAAAAGGAGCTTGTAGGTGTTGATATTTTTTTAGATTGGAACAAGGACAATAAAAATGCTGAAATGTTAGGAGATTTAATATCCCAATTCAAAGAAGGAAATTTAAATCTTGTGGTAATTACCAATAGAGGAGTGAAAATTTACCCTAATGGAAATCCTGCAACATTTTGTACAGACCATTGGAGATGCAGGTTTACAAGTAAGGAAATGGATAAGCCAGTTTCGTATGATGATGTTTTAAATCTATCAAAAAAATTGTTCGAAGCTGGATTTGATATCATTAAAACTGAAAACCTTATTCGATTTGATGGTAAAATTGCATTTAGTTTAGCACAAGGGCAGTAAGGGTTATATTTTTTGAATAAAGCTTGATTCCTATTATGAGTATAGGTTAATATTTTTAATCAAGGCAATGCCTACAAAAAATGCTAAGGTCCTAATTGTTTAAATTAATATTCAAACTATTTTTTCCTACATACTATTGATAAATAATTTAACTTAAAAACAAGCTCTAATTTTTCTACAGACACTTTTAAAATTAAACTTACTATATTTGCCTGAAATGTCTCAAATAAACTCAATAGCAGTAATTGGTGGTGGTAGTTGGGCAACTGCTATTGTAAAAATACTGACAGAGCATAAATACTTAAATATTGATTGGTGGATGAGAAATCAGCAAGCCGTTGACCATATTAAAAAATTTAAGCATAATCCCAATTATATCTCCAGTGTAGCTTTTGATATAAACCAAGTAAAACCTACTACAAATTTAATAGATACAGTTGCTAATAATGAATATATCATACTGGCAACTCCAGCGGCTTTTTTAAATGAACAGTTGTCGGTGCTGTCAAAAAATGCTTTTGACAACAAAAAAGTTTCCACATCCATCAAAGGAATTATTCCCGAAACTTTTCAGGTAGTAGGACATTATTTAATGAATGCATGGAATATTGATGAGCAAAATTTGGCGGTTATATCGGGTCCTTGTCATGCAGAAGAAGTGGCACTTGAGAAATTATCATACCTTACCATTGCCTCTGTTAATGAAAAGCTTGCCCAAGATTTAGAGAATTTGATAGCCTGTCGTTTTATCAAAACAAAAAAAACCGATGATGTTTTTGGAGTAGAATATGCAGCCGTGCTTAAAAATGTTTATGCTATTGCATGTGGTATATGTCACGGTTTGGGATATGGCGATAATTTTCAGGCTGTTTTGGTGTCAAAATCCTTATCTGAAATGGAGCATTTCTTAGATGATTGTCATACACAGCATAGGGATGTAAAAGAAAATGCATACTTAGGAGATTTGTTGGTAACGGCTTATTCGCAATTTAGCAGAAACAGAACTTTTGGCAATATGATTGGCAAAGGCTACACCGTAAAATCTGCACAAATGGAAATGAATATGGTGGCAGAGGGTTATTACAGTACTAAAACCATGGCGAAAATTAATGAAAAAATAGGGACACACATGCCAATTCTAACTGCGGTTTATGACATTATTTACAATCAAAAAAATCCGAGAGTCGTTCTTGCTGAATTAGAAAATCAATTGGTTTAAATATTTATGGGCTTTCAACCGGCAATTTACAGTCATCGCCTAACCAGCAATTTAAAAAGAGCCATCAGTATTGCTGATTGTCGACAAATTATTTTGATTTGTGATGAGCATACCAAAAAATTTTGTCTTCCACACCTATCTGAAATAAAGTTTAATTCAATTTATACAATAATAAGTGGTGAGGAAAATAAGTCAATAGCATCTGCTATGAACTTGATTAATTTTTTGTTAACCCAAAACTTTGATAAAAAGACTTTACTAATAGCGCTGGGTGGTGGAATGGTAACAGATTTAACAGGTTTTGTGGCATCTATCTATAAGCGTGGAATAGCTTATATCAATGTGCCTACTACCCTACTCTGTATGGTTGACGCAGGTATTGGAGCTAAGACTGGAGTAGATCATTTAGAGATAAAGAATTGTATTGGTACGATTTATCCTGCCTTAGGGATTTATAGTGATGCAAAATTTTTAGGAACCCTTCCAAAAACTGAACTTTTAAGTGGCTGGGCAGAAGTTGTAAAGCATCATTTGATAGCAAACATAGCCTTGCCAGAATTTTCGAAAATGAATGCAATTTCAAATGAGGACGTTCAAGACTGGGCAAATATTAAGCACCACATTATCAAGGCAGACCCTTTTGAAAAAAACCAGCGTTTAGCATTGAATGCAGGACATACTTTGGGACACGCGATTGAAAGTTATTTTTTAAAAATGAACCAAACCATACCACATGGAATGGCGGTAGCCGCTGGTTTATGGATAGAATCTTTTATATGTAAAACAACGCTAAAGGATGATTGGGTATTTAAACAATTGGAGCATTATATCTTTGATTGCTTTGGAAAGCTATCTTTTGATGAACAGGCTATTGATGCTATTATCAATTTTGCTAAAAACGATAAAAAAAATACCCTAAACGGCATTGTTTGCTCGCTTTTAAAGACACATGGCAAACTGCAGGTTGAAATAATTGAAGAGCAGGATTTAAGAATGGGAATAAGGCATTATATTGATTTTAAATGCTAAGTGTATCCCATAAAACAGCCATGCTTGAAGGGGAAGTTTCTTTACCTACCTCCAAAAGCATAGCCAATCGTTTATTGGTGCTTCATTATATCTTAGGTAAAAGTGAAACTATTGAAACCTCCAATCAAGATATATTGACCATGCAAAAGGCAATTGAGGCTATAAGAAATAACGAAACCATAGATGCGGGTGAAGCAGGTACGGTTTTAAGATTTTCATTGGCTTTGGCAGCTGCAAGTCCTCATTACAGTGGAGAAATTATAGGTAATGCTCGACTTTTTGAACGCCCTATTGATGATTTGATTGTATTATTAAGCGATTTGGGTGCAGAAATTACTAAAACTCAATATTCAATTTTCATTAAAGGCAAAAAACTGAACGGAAAGCATGTTGCTGTCAAGCAGATTGAGAGCAGCCAATTTATAAGTGCTTTGATGATGGTTGCTCCGCTATTAGATGATGGATTAACCCTTACAATTGAACCCAATCAAAACTCTAGAAGCTATATTGAAATGACTTCAAAACTGATGCAGCAGTTAGGGTTTGCAATTAATAAAACAGGAAACAGCTGGACAATTGCAGCACATATTCCAAAAATTACAGAATCAATTAACATTGAAAAAGATTGGTCAGCCGCCTCCTATTTCTTTAGTTTGGCATTGGCAGCAAATCAATGCAATGTATTTATCGAAGATTTACAATTATCATTTGTTCAAGGGGACTGTACATTCATAAAAAGCTGGGTGGATGAAGGCGTATTTGTTTATAAAATTCAAGATAATGGCATTCTGATTGAAGGAGTTAATAAAGAAAAAATACCGAAACTTGTTGATTTCAAAAATCAGCCAGATATTGCCCTAAACTTTATTATTGCGATGGCCATGAACAAACTATCCTTTACTGCCAAAGGTCTAGAGACTCTCAATTTAAAAGAAAGTCCTAGATTGAATATTCTAATCAAGAATTTAGAAAGAATGAATGTAACCGTGATTTTGAAAGATATTTCAACTTTAAAAATTGATGCAAGAGCAATCACATTCAATCCCATTATTATCAACAGTTATAACGATCATAGAATAGCCATGTCTTTTTCACAACTAGGTTTAAAAACTACTTGCCAAATTGAAGGAGAAGACTCCGTAAAAAAATCATTCCCATATTATTGGGAACAACTAAAACAACTTAACTTTGACCTTCAATGAGCAATACGTTTGGAAACTTATTTAAAATACACACATTTGGCGAAAGTCATGGAGCCGCAATTGGTGTTGTAATTGATGGCTGCCCTGCTGGCATTAAAGTAGATTTAGATTTGCTTCAAGCATTTATGGACAAGAGAAAGCCAGGACAAAGCAGTATCACAACTCAAAGGAAAGAATCAGATTTGCCAGTTATTCTTTCTGGGGTTTTTGGAAATAAGACTACCGGTGCACCTATTGCTTTAACCATTGCGAACAATGATGCGCAAAGCAAGGATTACGAGGCTATCAAAGATATTTACAGACCTTCTCATGCAGATTATACCTATGATCAAAAATATGGTTTAAGGGATTACCGGGGTGGTGGTCGCTCAAGTGCTAGAACCACGGCTGCTTGGAGTATGGGAGCTGCCTTTGCAGCCATGATGCTGAAAGCACAAACTAACATTGAAATAAAAGCATATACGCATCAGATATACACGCATACATTAAGCAAAAACCCAACTTGGGAAATGATTGCACAAACCAACAACATAGTTCATTGCCCTGACGAAGAGTTGGCTTTAAAAATGATAGAAGCTATAGAACAAGCCTCCAAAGAGGGAGATAGTTTGGGCGGACAAGTTGGTTGTATTATCCATAACATTCCTGTTGGCTTAGGCGAACCGCAAGGACAGAAACTACAGGCGATGTTGGCACATGCCATGTTGTCTATTAACGCTGTTAAAGGGTTTCAATATGGATTGGGTTTTGATGAAACGCACAGAAAAGGTTCAGAAATAAATGATGAACCCTTGTCCATTGATTCAGATAAAGGAATGATTACCAAAAATAATTATAGTGGTGGCATTCTAGGAGGCATATCCAATGGAGAGGATATTTATTTTAAACTGGCATTTAAACCCACTGCAACCATTGCAAAGTCTCAAAAAACCGTAAATGCTGACAATCAAGAAGAAACAATAACAGTTACTGGAAGGCATGATCCTTGTGTTGTACCACGCGCTTGTGCCTTGGTAGAGGCAATGTCTTGGTTGGTTATGGCAGATGCTTGGTTGTTGGCGAAAACGCAAGGGTAATTGCTATGCCCCACTGTATCAATTAAGATTATTTGGAGAAGGATTATTGGATGTTGAGCCGTTAATATTACTTCTGCTTTGATGAATATTATTTCTTAAAAAATTTGTCTGCCTCCCATTTTATTGGATTATTGATGATGTAATCGGAAATACGTTGGTATGATTGTTCATTGCGGATTATGTGTTCGTAATAGTTGCGTTGCCACAATTTTCCATTTAACCCCAACAAACCACATTGTTTGGTAACCGATGATTTGTAACCACGAACAATTGCACCAATTGTTTGTGATGGCGACCGCAGGGGCATTTTGAAAACGCCACGATTATCGGGCGTTTGAGTTTGAGGCGAATACAATTCGCCTTTATCATCAGACATATCCGTTATATTGGGTATATGCAATTCGACTATGTTATCCGGTATATGCGTTGTAGCAAGTACATTGGTCGAATGCAATTCGACCTTACGAATGTCGGATAAGTGTATGATTCCGTGTATATGGTTCGGCATGATGATGGATGCACCCAGTTCTACATTGCTCCTTACTTGGGTGGTATTAAGCCATTCGTTATGGGCAATTTGCCCATATTGACTCAGTTTCATTTCACCGTTAACAACATCCCCAAAACGGTATATTCTATCTTGGCAACAGATGGTTATAAAATACAATCCTGCCTGTGCATAATCATATCCTTTTAATCGGATGGATCTGCGGTGGTGGATTTTTGGATTGTATTTTTTCATAGTTTGTTTTCTAATAGTTGTTCCCAATCTTTTATAATTTTTCAGGATTTTTCCCCTAGGTAAACACGCTTGATATAAAACAAGGCTTACCTATTTGACATTTCGACACTTTTAGATTTATTTCAACTGCTAAAGCAATATTTTATCATACAAATCTAATTAAAATTATGATCCATTATTCCCATTTCTATAAAATATTAACCAATCAAAGATGCTCATGTTAAAAATATGCATCTACATGATTTTTGCCAAATGTTGAGTTAATTTAACAAATCAAAAATAGAAAAGTAAATTTCTTACCTTATATTTGGAGTGTGCCTATTATACTATAACTGCACATTTACAACTTATAAAAAAAAATACCATTATGAAAAACATACTATTAATACTACTGCTAATAATCTCAATTGTAATGATTGTAATAAGTTTCAAAGCTGAAATATTGCCCCCTGCACTTACAGGAATTGGGTTCATCATCATTGGATATTTGCTATTAAAAAAGAATAACTAGCGGTTTCCGCCTTTGCCTGAGCTAAGACTATTTAAGATTATGCTTAGGGATAATTGATTTAATCCTTACACTAAATAGCAGAATCGAAGCCCTATTTCTTCTTAGCCTTCGCTTTTGGCTTTGCCTTCGCTTTGGTTGGCTTTTTAGCCGCAGCCTTGGTTTCTTTAACAGCCTTTCCGCCTCTCCCCTTTTTTGGAGGAGCAGCTTTAATTATTGCTAAAGCTTCTTTGTAAGTAATTTCTTTTGGCTCAACGTCTTTAGGGATTTTATAGGAGTTCTTTTCAAACCCAATATAAGGTCCCCAACGTCCATTTAAAACCTGAACACCTTCATCTTCCTTAAAGATTTTTATGATTTTGTTGGCATCTGAAATTCTTTTTTGCTCAATTAAATCAATGGCTTGAACCAATGTTACCTCCATAGGATCCATTTCTTTAGGAATAGAAACAAACTTGCTGTTGTGCTTTACATAAGGTCCAAATCTACCAATCCCAATCTGCACAGATTTATCCTCAAACGTTCCTAGATCTTTAGGTAGTTTAAACAATTCTAAAGCATCTTCTAAGGTAATTGTTTCTAAAGATTGACCTGGATTTAGTCCAGCAAACTTTGGTTTATCTTCTCCCTCACTATCTCCAATTTGAACCATAGGTCCAAACTTACCCATTCTTGCAATAATTTTCAATCCAGAAACAGGGTCGTTACCCAACTCACGTTCTCCCGTGGCACGTTCTGCCGTTTCCATGGTTAAATCAACGGTTTTATGAAATGGATTATAAAAATCATCAATCATTTTTACCCAACTCGTCAAACCATTGGCAATATCATCAAACTCTTTTTCTACCGAAGCGGTAAACCCAAAATCCATTATTTCTGAAAAATGCTCCTTCAAAAAATCCGTAACTACAATACCAATATCCGTAGGGAAAAGTTTAGATTTCTCTGCACCTGTTATCTCCTTTAATACTTGCTGAGTTATGCTACTTTCAATTAATTTTATTTGTTTGTATTGACGCTCTACTCCATCTCTGGATTCTCTAACCACATATCCTCTTTTTTGAATGGTAGAAATTGTTGGAGCATAAGTAGATGGTCTGCCAATACCCAATTCTTCCAATTTCTTTACCAAACTGGCTTCCGTATATCTTGGCGATGCTCTTGAGAAACGCTCTGTTGCAGCCAATTCTAATAAATTAAGAGCTTCTCCTTCAAACATTGCTGGCAACAAGCCACTGTCTTCCGCATCGTCTTCATCATCGTTGCCTTCCAAATAAACTGTTAAAAAACCATCAAATTTTATAACCTCACCACTGGCTCTTAATTGTTTATCATTGGTGCTAATGCTAATATTTACATTGGTTTTTTCCAATTCTGCATTGCTCATTTGAGATGCAATGGCTCTTTTCCAAATCAACTGATATAATCTCGCCTCTGCATCGCCAATATTGGCACTGTGCACAGCAAAATCTGTTGGTCTTATGGCCTCATGCGCTTCTTGTGCGCCTGCACTTTTAGTAGCAAAATTCTTTGGGTTGGAATACTCTTTTCCGTATTGAGAAACAATTTCATCTTTAGCTGCATCTCTAGCAAAATCAGATAAATTGGTAGAATCCGTTCTCATATAAGTTATCAAACCAGCTTCATACAAACCTTGCGCCACCACCATTGTTCGGCTAACAGAAAAACCTAATTTCCTACTCGCCTCTTGTTGTAAGGTACTGGTAGTAAAAGGAGCTGCAGGTTTTCTAAATGCAGGTTTTACATCAATATTATCAACTTTAAAACTAGCATTGTTGCATGATTCTATAAACTTTTTAGCTTCTTGTTCTGTTTTTATTTTCTGAGGCATTTCAGCCTTAAAAAACTTAGATTCACTGTTTTCAAACTGTGCAGTAACTTTAAACTCTGAAGTACTTGTAAAATCTGTAATTTCTCGTTCTCTATCTACAATAAGTCTAACCGCAACGGATTGAACTCTACCTGCAGACAAACTAGGCTTTACTTTACGCCATAAAACAGGAGATAATTCAAATCCAACCAATCGGTCTAAGATTCTCCTCGCCTGCTGAGCATCTACTAAATGTTTATCAATTGTTCTCGGATTTTCAATAGCCTTTTGAATGGCTGTTTTGGTTATTTCATTAAAAACGATTCGCTTTGTGTTACCCTCGTTCAAGCCCAACACTTCATATAAGTGCCAAGAAATTGCCTCTCCTTCGCGGTCCTCATCCGATGCTAGCCAAACCATTTCTGCCTTTGCAGACAGATCTTTCAACTCTTTTATGACGGCCTTTTTATCAGGAGATACAACATACGTGGGTTTAAAGTTATTGGCCACATCTACTGCATCATTGCCCTTTTTAAGGTCTCTAATGTGTCCATAACAGGATTTTACTGTGAAATCACTTCCAAGATATTTTTCTATTGTTTTAGCCTTTGCGGGAGACTCTACAATTACTAAGTTTTTTGCCATTAATATTATCTATTTATAATAATTTTCTGGGCAAAGGTATTATTATCTGTTGTAAATTGTACTATATAAACTCCATTAGCTAAATTAGAAACATCAATTTGGTGATTTTTCAATCCATTGTTAAGAACCCTTAAGGACTCTACATAAACCTTTGCACCTAAAGTATTTAGTATGTTTAACCCATTTACACTTTCTAAGGTTGTTATGGATAAAAAGTTTGTTGCAGGAACTGGGAAAATTTCTGCTTTTATTGCATTCACATCATCAATAGCTGTTGTAAATTGACTGCAATTAATGTTATCAAGGTACACTGGATTGCCCCCATTTGCAGTTATTTCAATTTTTATTTTAAAATTAGAGTCATTGGTCAGCAAGTTATCCGATAAATAAACTATTTGTCTAAACCACTGGTTATCATTGGTCGGTTTAGTATTGCTGGCAATAGGCGTATTTTTACCCAATCCACCTGCAGTTCTAAAAAATATTTGTTGCCATGAGTTGCCACAGTCTTGAGATAAAAATACACGCAATTCTTCTGAAGAAGATGCAGTTTGTCTCGTATAGGCTGTAGAGAAAGAAAAATATCGATTTAAACCTCTTAACTTTCTTAAATCAATGCTATTGGTTTCAAGTGTAAAGTTGTTCCCAATTGGGGTAGAAACCTTTATGTCTGCAACCAGACATTTACTGCTACCTTCTCCCACATCGGTTATATAAGTAAAGGGGGTGCTTGAAGCACTACTGAACACTAATGGGGAAGTTTGGATATTATTTTGCTCAAAGCTTTCTGAAATAGGGTCTTTTATTACTCCAATTGCTGGCAAAACTTCAATATAATTATCTACGGAAGTAGTGTTGGATCCATTAGAATTGGTTACCTTCAAAGATACTTTGTATTTGCCAGGTTCATTCCATGAAGTCGTAAAATTCTCTGCATTGGTGGTAGAAATTGTAGCCCCGTCAACAGTCCATTGCCTTGATGTTACGGTACCTTTACAAGACCCATCAAATAATTTAACATTTTCACCCATACAAACTACTCTTCTATCTGCATAAAAGTATGGACTTGGAGCAACATTACTGTTGTTAACTCCAGTTGCAATTAAATTGGAGGCACTAATATTTAAGCGTCTAGTATAGCTATTGGAAGTTAAGAAAAAATCTGTTCTCACTTTTTGTCCTGCCGTAAACATAGTCTGACAAATATCACGACTATAATCCATGTAATTTTCCCATAAATCTAATTCATCGGGACTATCATTATGACAACTATTACTATTTGCGGGACAATTAGCATTTGTGAATTGCTCGAAAACTGGTGGCGTATCATCCACATTATCCGAATTAAATTGACTCGTACTGCAACCTCCCTGAAATGGATGCATTAAACCAAGCCAATGTCCCACCTCATGCGTTAATGTTCTATAACTGCCTGATCCGTTCTTGCCTACTCTATCTGCGCGGACCAAAATACCATCTTGGCTTTGATTTGTTGCCCAAGGAAAGCGCGCATATCCTAATATGGTACCATTGGCATTACTGGACTCAATACTACTTACTGTATATATGTTTAGATATTTGGTATAAGCCCATTGCACTCCAGGTAATGACTTTACTGGTTCACCTGCCTCAAAAGTTAAGTTTGATTTTACCCTATTAATACCATCAAAACAATTTCCATTTTGGTCAATGGTTGCCAACCTAAATTCGACATTCAAATTTGCAACCCTACTTTTAAAAACAGCTCTAACATCTGCAGTATCAGAATTTAACCGTTGAAAATCTTCGTTCAATATTTTAATCTGATCCAATATTTGCTCTCTTGAAATATTTTCAGTACCACCATTGTGTATTACATGAAAAACAACAGGAATAATATACGTTGCCCTTCTTTGAACGCGCCCATTTACAGCGTTCTTATATTCTTGGTGTTCGGTTTCCATTAAAATCATTTTAGCAGCGGCTTCAGGATGATTTTTCAAAAACTCATCTGCCATTTGGTCTGTCAAACATTGTGCATTAGAATTAATGGCAAATGAACCCATTAATAAAATAGCACTAAACTTTAAATATTTATTCATTCTTGGTGCAATATTAGTTATTAAAAGAATAATATTTGCCACAAAAACATCACGATTGACAAACGGTTAAATAATCTTGTTAAATTATACCCGATGCTTTAATTTGAATATAAGCATTTAACGTATTAACATTCAGATCTTCAGGACTGGTATAGATACAGCGAATACCATAGCCCCTTATTTTTTTAACGATTTTTTGCTTTTCTGTGATGTATTTTTCCGCAACCGCTTGCTCATAAATAGCTGCTTTGCCTTTAATCCTAGTGCGATACTTGGTTTCAATTTCTGTATTTTTAAAAACAATAACTACCAATACATGATGTTTAGCTATCCTAGAAATTACGCCAATTTGCCTGTCCAAAGAGTGCATGCTTTCAAAATTTGTAAAAAGAAAAAACAGACTGCGCTTACCTGTTAATTTACTTAAACTATAATAAAGCAAAGGGTAGTTAGCATCGGTTGTGCGATGCTTCTGATTGTATAAAGTTTCGTAAATTAATCCCAATTGCGCCTTGCTATTGGCTGCAGGCATTACGTTTCCCAAAACATCAGAAAAGGTTATCAAACCTGCTTTATCTTGATGTTGAAGTGCCGCATTGGCTATTATCAAAGTGCTGTTTACAGAATAATCCAAGAGGCTAAGTCCGTTAAAAGGCATATTCATACTTCTTGATTTATCTAAAATACAATAAACAGCCTGTGATTTTTCATCTTCATAATGATTGACCATCAACTCTTTTCTCCTCGAGGTCGCTTTCCAATTGATACTGCGAATATCATCACCCATAGTATAATTTTTAATGTGGTCAAAATCATAACTGTGTCCAATTTTCCTTACTTTTTTAACTCCATAAAACAATACGGAGTTTTTGATATTGGCAATTGAATATTTCTTTAGTTGAATAACAGAGGGCATCACTTTTGCAATAAAAGACAAGTTATAATCTATTCTTCTTTGTACAAACCCGAAACCAACACTGGCAAACACATCGATAAAATCAAAGTGATATTCCCCACGCACTGTGGGTTTGATGGAAGTTGTAAAAATTTTCTTTTGCCCACCTTGTAATCCTGCGTTTATTTCAAAGTTTCTCATTTGCAATGTATTGGGCAAATTATCTCTCAATAAAATCCGCACTTTAAATGAAAAATTGTTTCTAACTGTATGCTCTATAAATTCCTCATCGCCCAATGATAAATTGCTGCGCAATCTTCTATTAACATTAAATGGCGCAGCTGTTGAGTAAAGCATCAATAGTTCAATAGCAACCAAAGCTACAAACCCTGCTGCTGCCAAAATTAATACAGTAAACAAGTTGGCATACAGCTCAATAAAAAAAGCAATGCAACAAAGTATTAACAGTGCAATAAAAAAACGATATGTAGGATAAAGTTTTAGCAATTTTTATCGAGGTACTTCAATGGTTGTAAAAATTTCATCCATAATTTCTGATACATGTACTCCAGCCATCTCTCTTTCTGGCTGCATGATTAACCGGTGATTTAACACAAAACTACTGACATATTTAACATCATCAGGCGTAACAAAGTTTCTACCATTCAATGCTGCATTGCATTTGCTTGCTTTCATAATGTTTAAAGATGCTCTTGGGCTACCACCCAAATAAATGTCTGGATGCTCTCTGGTAGCAACCACTATTTGGCTAATATATTTTAAAATCTGTTCAGAAATTTTAACCTGTTCAATTATCTTTTGACATTGAATGATGTTGTCTTTTGTGAGAATAGCATGGATATTTTTTGCCTGTACTTGTGCAAAATCCTCTTGATAACGCTTTAGAATTTCAATCTCCTCATTCAATGCTGGCAGTTGAATAATAATTTTGAATAAAAATCTATCCAATTGAGCTTCAGGCAATTGATAAGTTCCCTCTTGCTCCACTGGGTTTTGGGTTGCCATTACAAAAAATGGAAGTTCAAGTTTGAAAGTCTTGTTATCATTGGTAACTTGTTTCTCTTCCATAACCTCAAACAAGGACGCTTGTGTTTTTGCTGGTGAGCGGTTTATTTCATCAATTAACAAGACTTGGGTAAAAACCGGGCCTTTCACAAACTCGAACTCAGCATTTTTTAAATTAAAAATGGAAGTGCCCGTAACATCTGCTGGCATTAAATCAGGAGTAAATTGGATTCTAGAAAAATCTAAATTCAGGGCTTTTGCAATTGATTTTGCCATGAGCGTTTTAGCTACTCCAGGCACTCCTTCTATCAGAACGTGCCCTCCAATAAGCATTGATGCAAAGCATAAACTTAATACTTCTTCCTGTCCAATAATGACTTTGGCAATTTCTTGCTTCAAACTTTGCAAAGCATTTTGAACAGGGCTTACATCTAAGTTTAGAATTGGGCTTGTTGTACTTTCAACTCCCGTTTGGTTGGTGGGCTGATTGGGGTCTTGTAAATTGTGGTTATTAGGCGTTTCCATATATTGTTTTTAGTTGAAAAAAAGTGGTTTCAAATTCATTTATCTCTTGCAAACTTAATAATTCTCTGCGGCTTAAATAGGAGCATCTTTCAAGTTTAGTTTTATCATCGGGGTTTAGAAAATCTAAATTTCTACCTTGTTGCATTTTCCAAAAGTCAAATGACTCTGAAATGTAAATTTTTATTTTTGCAATATTATCTGTTTCGTAAAGGGCAGCGGCAATATTTTTAATCAAGTCAACACTTTTATTTTGTGGCGCTGTATAAACTGCATTGGGTCTTTCTTTTCTAAATGATGAAACAACAATAAAAAACAATGCCAAAAGCAGCAAAGCATATATTGATCTTTTAAACCAAACCTTACTGAGCATATAACGCAAAGGGGTATTTTTAGAATTGGCGGAAAAACTACCAATTTTAAAGTTGGCAGCTTCGATATCTAGAACACAATTTTCACCATTCAAGTGGCTTAGTAGACCCACAGGAATATCCGTTAGGGTATCATTGGTGAAAAAGAAATTACTGAGCAGAATGGGGTTTTGCATAATATACAATGCCCCCTTTTCTATGGTGTATTTCCTGCACAACACTTGTTCCTTATCATCTAAATAAGCTATATCATACATCTGGTTAACAGGTTGAACACCTGCTAGAAAATCCTCGCCATAAAAATAATCTTCAAAATTATAATCAGCATTACTTTCAATATTATTTTCATCATAATAGGTACTATCATAACTATCATACTCATCATAAACCTCTGTCATTTCAGTATTTTCAATTGGAACTTTATTGAAATCTAAAGGCTTTTGATACTTCCATGAAAAACTGGTTTTTTTATTAAAATGCTCTCTTATAGCCACTGAAATATTTGTTTTCTTTGCTAATTGAGGATGAAAAAAATTGACCCCTGCTTTAGTTTTTGTATTCCTTAAAAATTCTCTCCCCTGTTTAGGAATCCCAAAACGCATCAATATCGTATCACTCATTTCGTCAAAAGCCAAATAGGCATTATTTCCCTTGGCTACAAAATTATATAAGCTATCCACCTCTTTTCTTTTGTAATTCAAATAGTTTCCAATAGCAATATAATCCGTGGGTTGGGTGTATTGATATAAACTGGCCATGGTGTTTTTATTATAGCTGTGAAACTGCTTGTATTTCAATTTTAAAGTTTGATTGAGAATACGCAATCCATAAGGTTCTCTGCTATCATAATCCAATTTATTGGTTGACCAATCGTACCGTTTCCCCTTGTCGCCAAAAAATAAAAGCAAGGCTACCACTACCAAAATGCCAATTACGATTAAAACAATGTTCTTATTGCTTTTCATGGCTTGTTTAGCTGATTAATTAATTGCTGAAACTCATTAAACTCTGTTAAATTGGGTTCATTTTCTCCATACCACAAGTTGTCATACCGTTGCGTTATGCTTTTTAACCCCTGCTCATTTACGATTTTACTCGGTCGAGCTTCATTAAAATAATCCCAATTTGTTTTTTCATTACGCCAAATTATTGCCTTTAGCTTCACCAAGTCTTGAAGCATCTTTAGATATAATATTCTGCATGCTAATCTATACTGCCCATTACCTACAAAATCTTGCAAAGGGTCATTGAGGTTCATTTTTGAAAATCGATCACTCTCCTCATCAGATTCATAATAATTTTTAGTTAATAAATTGTTTTTATAAATGCTGTATAAAACAAAGCCAACCAGTGCCAAAGCAACAATAATTAGCAAAGGATAAAGAATTTTATTATTGCTGGGAAGATTAAAATTTGGATTGTATGCGTTAGAATCCCCCTTTTCTTTACCTTTTTGGCCTTTTGGTTTTTTGGGTTTTGGTGTAAACTCATCACTATAATCTACGGCTTGATTGGCTTGTTTTGCGGCTTTTTTAAAATCTTCTGTATTGATTTTTGATTGCTCATATTTTAAATTATTTTGCCCATAAACATGAGCGTGTATGCTAAAAAATAAGCACAGCAATAATGCCAAATGCTTGAATTGTCGTTGATATGTTCCGCTATAAACTATCATTCAATTTCAAAACCTAATATTTGCTTTTTCAGTGCCATTTTATCTATGGCTTCTGTCAATTGGTTTCTTTCGGTCATTTCTTTGTTGAGCAAGTAATTGGCTGCAGCTATTGCCACAGCTAAAATGAAAAATGAAATTATGACCAATAAAGCCAAGCCCAATAATATCATTTTTACCATATCCACAAAGGCCAAATCCTCTTTTAAATAAAACAATTCCACCACACTGGATATTGTCCAAAACAAAGGACTATGCAAAAGGTATGCAAGCAAAAAACTGATAAAAATACAAGTTAAAAAACCTACCCATTGATTGGTTTTAAACAATCCATATTTAAAAGAATTGCCAATAGCTTTTGAGAAACCATTTTCAAAGATTAAGGCTACAAGAATATTAATAAACAGGGGTATGGACAACAATGAAATAAGCATGGGTGCAAATTTGAATATTGCCATTTGCGCGCAAAAAACAATGATGAACTGAAAACATTGCCAAACAGAAAATCTTAAATCAGTTTGGGAATAGCTATTTAAAATACGCACTGCAATCATATAAAAAGCAAAGCCCCATATAGGCGAGGTGGCTAATATTCCCGTAGAAGTAACAATTATACCTATATTCTGCGGCAACCAACCTAAATTAACAAACATATTGACAAAGTTTTCGCCATTGAATATCCCGTTTATCACACCAAATTTGAGTTCATTAAATAAGCCAAAATGAAATATTTTTGACAAAGCCACCAGCAGAATTACCAGTGTAAATGTTATTTTTAAAACAAAGCCAAAGTTTTTAGAAAGGGTGTCAAGTGCCACCAAAGTAGGTTTTTTAAACCGCAGATAAAACAGCGTTTCTGTTTTATCTGCTTCAATAAAATTTAATTCCTCATCCTCCTCAAAAGGTTTTTTGGCATTCAATAGGAAAGGATAGATTACAAAATAATAAAGCGTAAATAGCAGACAGGCAATGATAAAACCTGCTCTAATATAATTGGGTATTTCTGTATACCTGGTTACAAATGACTCTATGACAGCTGCAAAAATGGTAAACGGAATGGTGGCAATTAAAATATAAATTCCTTTTTTGGATGACAGATAGAAACTCTGTTGGGTGGTATAATTGCCTTTATTAACAAGCCCTAAACCCATAACAAAACCTGCGGCAGACTCTATAATAAGCATGGCTATCTCAAAAGTTCCGTGCATCCAAACGGCCAAGTTAAAATCTCCAGACAGTCCTCTGGAATAAAAAAAATGCATAAAGGCCCCTATCATTATCCCATTAAGCAACATAGAAAATAAGCTGCCAATTCCAAATAAACAGCCCAAGGCAAAAGCAAACAAGCCAACCCTGATATTATTAAATGCAATTTGAAAGAACATCTCAAGCGGTTCTTGTTGTTTATAAACCGCCATAGGATCCCCTTTTTCAATGTTTTGCAGGGTCATGGTAACATAACTGTCTCCAAAAACTTCTCGGGTAAAATTATTATCACTGGCAGCAGAATAATACCCAATTATTGTAAAAACCAAAAACACCAAAAATGCCAATAAAAGGACTTTTCGTGCTTGATACATGGCTTTGGGTATGGTGTATTTCCAAAACTGCCCAAAGTTTCTATCCAGTTTTGAACGCTTGTTCATCAGGTCAGACTCTAACTTACCCAATAGATAATTTAGATATACCCGAATCGAGCGATTTTTATAATACGTTCTTGCATAAGACGTGTCTTCACTCACTTCACTATAGCTAGTAACCAAATCATCATTTTGCGGAATAGTGGTTTTATCCAGTTTTTCCCATTTAATTTCATTGTTCTTTATAAAATCTGACTCGCGCACAAATAAATTTCGCATCAAATATGTTACTTTTACCGCGCTTAAAAAAATTTTGAAAACAATAAATTTTGAGAACCCTCATGGTGTAATAGTTCAGTACACCATTGCCAATGCTCTGCAAAGGATTGCAGCATTTTTAATTGATGCAATAATCTATTTTTTAGCCATTCTTTTAATTATCTCAGTTATAGGAGAATTGTTAGTCTTTGAAGGAATTGTACAAATGATTTTTATTTTAATTTTCTTTTTTACTCCTTTGATGGTTGAAGTTTGGACTAATGGGCAAAGTGTTGGAAAAATAGCCGTTGGCCTTTCTGTGGTTGCTATCAATGGAAAACATTGCACCATGGTTGAGTATTTTACAAGGTATGTTTTAAAACTCATTGAAATACTGTTGAGTTTTGGATTGTTACCCGTTGCCCTTATCGGTTTTTCAAAGTATGGGCAAAGTTTGGGTGATAAATTTGCAGGAACAACGGTAATTGTTAAAAGGAAAAATCCCAGATTTACGCTCAAAGAAATTAGAGAAATACAGTCTGCGAAAGAATACAATATTGAGTTTCCGATGGTTAAAAGATTGAATGAAGAAGACGTAATTGTATTAAAAAATATTTTGCATGAACATGGTGGGAAATTGAATCATCAAATATTGGAAAAAGCAGCAAGCAAAATTAAAACTTTATTGAAGGTTGAAAATACCACTTATGAAAACAAAGAGTTTTTAAACAAAGTAATTACTGAATACATCATACTAACGCGTTAAGTGAAAGACAAACACAGGCTTATTTCATACATTTTACTGCTGGCATTAGGAGCAGTTTGGGGTTCATCTTTTATCATCATGAAAAAAGTAAATCCTGTTTTTAGTCCTATTCAAATATCATCTTTGCGCCTTTTGTTTGCAGGCACAGCAGCATTGCCTTTGGTATATAAAGCTTTTAGGAAATTTACCAAAAATCAATGGAGAGATTTGATCATTATTGGTATCATTGGCAACGCCATACCCAGTTTATTGTTTGCATTTGCTAGCAAGGGTATTAATAGCGCTACGTCTGGAATTTTAAATGGCTTGTCCCCTATTTTTACTTTGCTTTTAGGCATCCTGTTTTTTAATTTCAAAGCTAAGGTTTGGCATTACACTGGTGCTTTTATGGGAATTTTGGGATGTGTTTTGGTTTTACAAGGGAATGACACTGTAAATATTGGTAACCAATGGCTTTATTTTAGTTTGCCAATATTAGGTTCTTTCTGCTATGGAATTTCCGTAAACGTTTTAAAAAGCAGACTTTCTGATATCAATCCTATAATTACAGGAGCCACCCCTTTTATTTTTGGTGCCATCTTGGGTTTAATTGCCTTACCCATTTCAACCATATCGCACCCCTTGGTTATGGATGCCAGTTTTTTCAAAGCATTGGGTTTATTAGCCATTTTAGGTATTGTGGGCAGCACTTTGAGTATGATTTTGTTTAACAGGCTGGTGCAACTGAACTCTGCCCTATTTGCATCTTCTGTAACTTTTATTATGCCTGCATTTGCCTTGCTTTGGGGTATTTGGGACATGGAAAATATACGCCTACTGCAAATAGTGGGTATGGTTGTGATTTTATTTGCTGTTTATGTTATTAGGCAGGGAGATAGGGCGAAATAGTTTTGAGTTTTGAATGTTTAGTTTTTAGTATTTAATATTTCCAATCGAAAATAGCTTGTTCTCAAATTGATGAATGGCTCAAAAGGACTTGAAACTTAAACGTCCGTCCATTACGCGCGCAAGCGCAGTAATCTCAGATAAGACGAGATGTTAGTTAACCATTAGGATTTCCTTTTCAGTAAAAAGACTCAATAATTGCCCAAATCCAATCCTAAAGCCGTATTTTTGAAGCATACAATTGAGCGATGAAAATAAGAATAAAAGGCAATACATTGCGATACCGACTGACTAAATCAGAAGTAGATTTGTTGGCATCAAGCGGAATTGTTGAAGAATATACCGAGTTTAATGAACAAGCGTTTACTTATGCTTTAAAATTGAAGTCAGGAATAGAGCAATTGGAAGCCACTTTTACCAATAATACGATTACCATTTATTTCCCTGCATCAAAAACCAATGAATGGCGAGATGGAGAACAAATAGGTCATCATTTTGATATGCCTTTAAATAATGGAAAGGCATTATTTATTTTGGTTGAGAAGGATTTTGTATGCTTAGATGAAACCCATGAAGACCAAGGAGACAATTACCCTAATCCATTGCTTAGTAAGATATAATTTTGAATATTAAATGGAAAATGATTGATATTGCTGCGCTTCGCTCACAATGGGCTGTAAACCTTATTTTGTCATTTAGGCATTCGCAACTAAAAATTAAAAACGCAACAGTCCGTTCGAGCCGTTGGTCAAGCTCCGGACAGGCTGGAACGAGAACAAAAACTATCCTACATGGAAATACTCTTTAAAGAAGAACAAAAAATGAGTCAGTGGTGGCTATGGGTTTTGCTTTTAGGCATATTGTCGATATTTGTTTATGGCGATATTCAACAAATAATTTTAGGAAAGCCATTTGGAGATAAGCCCGCTCCTGATTTTGTTTTAATACTATCAACACTTGGAATTTTGGGTTTGTGTTATTTCTTTTATTTATTAAAAATTATTACCACCATTACCAATGAATACATTCACATCAAATATTCTTTTTTCGTAGATAAAAAGGTAAAATGGCGAGATGTAAAGAAAGCTGAAATTATACAATATAGTTTTGTTGGCTATGGATTGCGGTTAAGTTTTAAATATGGTACGGTTTATAATGCTAGTGGAAATAAAGGTTTACAAATCCACTCAAAATTTGGTAAGTTTGTGGTTGGAACACAAAAGCCAGAAGAACTAGCCCAAATAATGTCAAATTTTACATTTTAAGCGCTTTCCCATGTAATTATAAATAAAATGCCAAAGAAACCTAAACACCTTATACCCAATCCAGAGCCACCAGAAAAGTTTACTGGGCTTAAATTAGCAGAACCCAAAGTTGTTGCAGCTGGATGGACAGCCGTTTTTTCATCTGCCAAGCATGTATTTGGAGAGATGGGCATTGCCAGAGGATTAAAGGCATTGAGCGATCTTAACCAAAAAGGAGGAATTGACTGCCCCGGCTGTGCCTGGCCTGACCCTGATGACGACCGAAGCAAAATTGCAGAGTATTGTGAAAATGGAGCCAAAGCCATTGCAGAAGAAGCCACGAGCAAAAAATTAACCACCAAATTTTTCGAGGAAAATAGTGTTGCTGATTTAGCGGAATTATCCGATTATGAAATTGGAAAAAAAGGAAGGATTGCGCAACCCATGTATTTGCCGAAAGGCGCAACCCATTACCAACCCATCAGTTGGAAATCTGCTTTTGAGCTCACTGCTAAGCATTTGAATGTGCTAAAAAGTCCAAATGAGGCTGTTTTTTACACTTCAGGCAGAACCAGCAATGAAGCCGCATTTTTATATCAATTATTTGTAAGAGAATACGGCACTAACAATTTGCCAGATTGTAGCAATATGTGTCATGAGAGTAGCGGAATGGCGCTCAATGAAACAGTGGGAATTGGAAAAGGTTCTGTTAAGCTAGAAGATTTTTATGATACAGAAGTCATTTTGATATTGGGTCAAAACCCTGGAACAAACCACCCTAGAATGCTGAGTGCTTTGCAAAAAGCCAAAGAAAATGGCGCAACCATTATTTCTATCAATCCTATTGTTGAAACGGGCTTGCTGAATTTTAGCAATCCACAGGAAATAAAAGGTGCTTTGGGTATTAAGGCTAAACTAACAGACATTTACTTGCAGGTAAAACTGAATGCAGACATGGCATTGATACAAGCCATTGTTCATTTAATGTTAAAAAATGAAGACAATGCTCCTGGTGCTGTTTTCGACCAAATATTTATCAATCAAAAAACGCATGGTGCTGCGGAATATTTAGAACATATTCGATCATTAGACATCAACAAGCTTATTGATATTTGTGGAATTGAACTTGAAAGAATTCAAGAGGTTGCTGATGTTTTGAGCACCAAACACAAAATCATCGCTTGTTGGGCAATGGGACTAACACAACATAAAAATGCGGTGAATACCATTAAAGAAATCGTAAACCTATTATTGATAAAAGGCAGTATTGGCAAACCGGGTGCTGGCACTTGTCCTGTGCGTGGACACAGCAATGTGCAAGGCGATAGAACGATGGGGATTTATGAAAAACCATCTGAGGCATTTTTAGACAGTCTTCAAAATAAATTTGGTTTTAATCCGCCTAGAGAACATGGTTATGATGTAGTTGAATGTATCCATGCCATGCATGAAGAAAAAGCCAAAGTATTTTTTGCCATGGGTGGAAATTTCCTCTCTGCCACACCTGATACTTTTTTTACGGCAGAAGCTTTACAGAAATGTAATTTGACCGTACATGTGAGCACCAAACTAAACCGAAGCCATTTAATTCATGGTGCAGAGGCATTGATGTTGCCTTGCTTGGGCAGAACAGATAAAGACCTTGTGAATGGCGAATTGCAATTTGTCAGTGTAGAAAACTCCATGGGCATTGTGCACCAATCTAAAGGAAGTTTAAACCCTATTTCAGAGCATTTTTTGAGTGAGGCTCATATTGTTTGTTATTTGGCATTGGCTACTCTACAAAACTCTAAAGTTGACTGGAACAGTTATTTACAACACAATGATCCCATTAGAGAAAGTATAGAAGCCTGTATTCCTGGGTTTAATCAATACAATGAAAGGGTGAGGATTCCTGCAGGGTTCTATTTGCCGAATGGCGCTAGAGACAACGTTTACAACACCCATACAGGCAAAGCCAATTTCACCATTTCTGTTGCGGAAAAATTCCCGCTTTTAGAAGACGAATTGATGATGATGACCATTAGAAGTCATGATCAATTTAATACCACTATTTATGGTTTAGATGACCGCTATCGTGGGATATACAACGAAAGAAGGGTTATTTTAATGAATGAGAATGATATTAAAAAGTTGGGCTTATCGAAAAGAGAAGTTGTTGATATTTATAATTACCACGATAACAAAGAAAGGGTTGCCCACCAATTTATAGTGTTGCCCTACAATATCCCGGAACAATGCTGTGCCACTTATTTTCCAGAAACCAATGTGTTAGTGCCTATTAACAGCACGGCAGATGGTAGCAATACGCCCACTTCTAAATCTGTGGTGGTGAAATTGAAAAAGCATGTGGCGGAGGAGGTTGAGGGAGTTTTGAGTGTTTAGTGTTTAGCAGCTTGTAGCAGGATGTTTATCGGTAAAATTCAGGAAATGCTAAGAAAGAATATCTATCAACGAATTGTGGTGGGTGCAGTATTGCTTATTTTACTAGCTTATTTTATAATGAACGTAAAAGATTCATACGCTACAAGCGATGTAAGATTTATGTACAAAATGTATTTCATTTTCTTTAATTGTGTTTTATTAATAATGCAAGTGATTTTTAACAGTCGGGTTTTATGGTGGATTATTCTTGCCGAATTATTACTGTTCTCCTTATGGATTTTATACACTTTTCTTGCCTGTTTTATTGACCCTAATAAGTCTATGATTCGTAGATATGGAATAGGGCTTTTGGTTTTATTTTCAGTTATTAAGGAATTTGTAGTTGTGCTAATGATAATTTTACATATAGTTATAAAGCCAATTAAAAGAATTGAATAGCCTCTGACTTTGGGGTCTCGCTTAGGCGAAGATCCCAAAGTGGAAAAACAAAGATTATCAAAGAGTGTTTTAAAAGATCTTAAAAATCAATTATAAAAATATGAAAATAAAGATAATTATATTAATCATAGCAAATTGCGTCATTTTTAAGTGCGAAGCTCAAGAAAAATTTAAACTACCATATGATCCTATAGATACAAGTTTTAGAATGAATGGTCGATGCCTTATTGAATATAAGGATTCTATTCATAACTTAAAACTACATTTTCATCAGGTTGGTCTTCCGCGACCAACCTGAGGGAAAACTCAATAAACTATTCTATTGGGGTTTAATTCGAAGTGGCTTGAAGTAATAATTTGATTTAGATGACACTAGTAAGTCTAAGGTATCAGAATTACCACTTATTTCATTGTATAAACGATGATTTCTATCAATCATACCAAATACCGTTTTATCCAAACCTAATATTTTATAATAATAACGCGATTTTCCAAAATCTATATTTTCAAATTCCACAATTATACCATTTCTTATAGTTCCAGTTTCGGCAAGTATTATATCCTGACGTTTTTTATGTATATAGGTACTTAAATAGATAAAGAAGAGAACATAAATAGTTGTTGAAATAAAATTTTTTGTTGATAAACCTGACCAATTAAACAAACCAGAGAATAATCTGTAAAAAATGTACACAAAGGAAAATAATATTGGTAGAATTGCTCCTACAGATATGTAATACCATAATGTATTTTTAGGAATGAGAAAGTTACTCGGAATTGGAGGAATAATAAAGAAAATGAAAAAATGAAAAAGGATTATTAAAATTAAAGTTTTGATTTTTCTTTTCATAATTTTTCTAATGTAAAACTTCAGATAGTCTAATGTATATGTAACTTACTAATATGTTTATTAGCACTCCCTACTGCAATATTGTATTCCTTGTCGCGGTATTGAAACTTTCCCAAAACGTAATATTTAGTATTATCTGGTTGTTCATCTAGAATAATCACACCTGGTTCAACCCAACCTATAAGACTTTCATGAAATTTTATCCCTAAAAAAAGGTTTCTTTCACTATCTTGTACTAAATATTCATATTTACAAAAGCAAGACGCAGTATTTAGATCATACACTAGTGAGTCTAACATTTTGGGTTGTTGAAAATTGTAAACAAAACCATCTTCAAATGTTACATTGCCATACTGTCCGGGTGTTGATATAAAGTGTAAAAAGGAATCTAAATTATTAACCCCAAATTCAACAAAAAAATCCGAATAGCCCAAATGTCCTTTTTGGTTTAAGTATGTGAATGAAAACCCTTTAAACTTAACATACTTAGTGAAAGTGGATTTTACGTCATCCTTATTACCAACCTTTTCTCTTACAGAAGTACAGAAAGAAAATAGCACGGAAAAGACACAGAATAATGAAATTTTAGAAAAATCTTTACTTTTTAACATTTTTAACTTTTTTTCTTTGTGGTATTAGTGTTAGTATTCACTTCACCCGCAGCTAATATGCTTACAAATATAATAGTTGACAATCAACAAACCAGCCAAAACCAACAAAAAAATTAAGTATGGCCCCTTAAACTTTAAAACCCCTATTCCGTAAATTACGAAAGCGTATCTAAACGTTAAAACCCCTATTCTTAAAATCACGAATACCACTCTAAGCATTAATAACCCTATTCTTTATTTCACGAATACCACCCTAAACTCCTATTTCATTGCAGTCAGGATTTCCGCTAGTAGTGCTTTGTGATTGAATGCGCAAATAAATAAATTTTCAGTATATACTTTTAATATATACCTTTGTAAAAAAAAAACTCTTACTATGAAAATATTATCATTGAAATTAGACGACAAAATTTATGAGGAGGCAGAAGAACTAACCTCTAAGCTTAAATTGGCTAGAAATAGATATATTAACGAAGCTGTTAGCATTTATAATCTCTACAATAAACGTAAACTTTTGAAAAAACAATTGATGAAAGAGTCCAGAATGACAAGTCAAGATTCAATGGAAATTTTACATGAATTTGAAAAGCTTATTGATGAAGATTAAACAATACGAACTTTGGCTTGCAGACTTAAATCCAAGCCAGGGAAGAGAACCGGGAAAAACTAGACCCGTTGTAATTGTTCAAACCGACCTTTTAAATGAAACACATTTATCTACCCTAATTTGTCCAATTACAACAAATGTGCAAAAGGAAATTCAACTATTGCGTGTTCATTTAAAAAAGGGGCAGCTTGAAAAGCTAAGTGATATTCTTGTAGATCAATTGCGGGCAATTGATAATCATAGATTTCTTAAGAAACTTGGAGAATTAACAAAAGAGCAAAAAAGTAATTTGAGAGCAAATTTGAGAATTGTACTAGACCTTTAAACCATTATTTATTGACTGGTTTTTATACAATACAGTTTTCCATCCCGATTTAACATCGGGACGACTGCGCATAATTCGCATCCCAACGTGTTGTTCTAACCTCACTGTCCATAAAAAATATTAAAAAGCCCATTAGATTAAATATATTTGTAGGTGTAAAGTAGAAATAAACGTACCTATTGAATTTGAAAAGGTGACTATATTCGGATGTTATCTGCAATTTTAAGTAACAAATCCCCATTATTAGATGAAGAATATATTAGATTATTTTAAATTAAAGCAGATCAAGAGAACAGGAACAATCCCAAAATTAGATGATAAGGTCAGAGCATTATGGCTGTATATGAAAGCCAATGAGGATGAATGGGACAATGATATGGGAACATTTGTATACACCCATCAATTTTAGCCCACTTAAGCTCTTTTGATCAAAGAGAATTTAATGAATTGGAATCTCAAATTGAAAATTGGGAAGATCGTATTCTTTTTCAATTAGCAGACCCAATCTCCGAATGTAATAACCAATCTTTTGATGGAAATTTAGTGTATTGTAAGATTTACTTGCAAATTAACTATGAGCTGGAGTATTTCATTGGTGATCTTGCTTCCTTCGTCAGAAGTATTTCAAAGAAAAAGCCAGATGAATTTTACAATCGAATTCTTGCAAAAACCAAGAGATTAAACATGCAATATGGCTACAGATATGATTATACCATTTTGCAAATTGAGGAATACTTAAAAAGCATATAAACATTATGTATGCAATCATAGCAACCTCTGGGACGGCTACGCTTCCTACACAAACATTAGGTAATATTGAACAAGTAATCCACCAACCCCCTAATCCTTCCAGAATAAACTTTTTAGTTTTAGTTCTATAACTCCTAAAACCGCTTCTCTAAAAATACCTTGGCTCATTTTGCTGGTACCCAAAGTTCTATCCGTAAAAATGATAGGAACTTCTATTATTTGATACTTCTTTTTCCATGCCCTAAACTTCATTTCTATCTGAAAAGCGTAGCCTTTAAAACGAACCTCGTTTAAATTGATATTCTCAAGCACTTTGCGTGTATAACACACAAAACCTGCTGTGGTATCTCTAATTTTCATGCCTGTTATAAACCGAACGTAGGCAGAAGCATAATAACTCATAATCACCCTGCCAATTGGCCAATTAACAACATTTACTCCTGTTACATAACGGCTACCAATACACATGTCAGCCCCTCCTTCTTGGCACGCTTTGATTAAAGTTTCTAGGTCTTTGGGGTTGTGGCTAAAATCGCAATCCATTTCACAAATAAACTGATAATCCTTTTCTAAACACCATCTAAAGCCCGCTATATAAGCCGTTCCTAAACCATTTTTCCCTTTTCTTTTTATTAAATGCAGTCGTTTTGTAAATTTCCGCTGAAGTGTCATCACGATATCCGAAGTGCCATCAGGAGAATTATCATCAACGATTAAAATATCGATGTCTTGATAAAGCTCTAGCACATGCAATATCATGCTTTTGACATTCTCTTTTTCATTATATGTGGGGATGATTACTATTTTCTGAGACACAATGATTAGGTTTGCTGCGAAAATAAGTCAATAAAATTAGAATAATTTAACAATTAATGGATAAGGTAAAAAAAATTGCATTTTTAGACAGAGACGGGGTATTGAATCATGAAATTGGAAATTACATTACCCGTATAGAGGATTTCAAAATTTTGCCCCATGCCATTAAGAATTGTTTGCTTTTAAAAGAAAAGGGATACCATTTGGTCATGATTACAAACCAAGGCGGCATTTCTAAACAAATGTACACGGAGGCTGATTTAAAAAGTTTCCATCAGGTATTGATTGATGCTTTTAAAGCGGAAGGCATGGAATTTATTGAAATTTTTTATTGCCCACATCATAGCCTGGTAGAAAATTGCTTATGTAGAAAACCCAAAGGTTTAATGATAGAAAAAGCTTTGAATAAATATCAAGTAAACCAAGAAAACTGCTTTATGATTGGAGATCATGAAAGAGATGTTGAAGCTGCTCATGCTGCCGGACTACAGCGTGCATTTGAAATTACCTCCAATGAGGATTGGGAATATTTATTAGAATAAGAGATATTTTAAAAACTGAATTGCAGTCAGGTTTTCCTCCCGAGCTTCTCCATCGGGACTGATTGCGCAATATGTTGGTGGTGGTATTTTGGTGATGTCAGGTTGGAAAACCCGACATCAAGAAAACCTATTGCTTTTCAAAAACAAAAGTTGTTTGCTCGTTTGCTGCATTGGCTTTTACAATGTATTTTCCACTGGCAAGCATTGACACGTCTAATTTATAGCTGCCGTAAAAAGAAGTTTCTAGAACTTTAGCACCAGTAAGTGAATAGATTTCCAATGAAATCAAGGAATTTGCATGAGCAGGTGTTATAGAAATGTAATCTTGCACAGGATTAGGTAACAAAACCAATTCTATTTTTGGTGTGGTTTTCTCAACACTTGAAGTTCCAGAAATGGAAATGTATTTAGCATTAAAAGTGTCTTTAGAACCATTGTTATTGGTGGCGGTTAGGCGCACATCGTATTTTCCGGTGTCAGTAAAAACCACAAAAGCATTTTTACTGTTAAGGGTTGAACCTTTTACAAATTTAGCTTTATTTGGGCTAAAAATCCATTTATAACTTACACCAAACGGAGGGTTTGAATTGGCTACAAAATCAAAGGTATCTTTAGTTGTACCTGTTCTTTTATTAACCGAAAATGTTGGTTGCGGAGGCGGTGGACCCTGACTATTGGCTCTAAAACTATCGCGGTACTTAACTTGTGCCGGTGTAAAATTGCCAGCCAACAATGCTCCAGTAACCTCTAAAATAGGTATTTTTTCTGTATTGCTCAACCATTTTATCTCTCTTCTACTTACGGGAAATCCAAAGCTTAAAAAAGATGTTTTTAAAGAATCCACCTCAATAATATCACTCTTTACACGCAGACAGGCAACACTATTGGCATAAGGAGTAGATATTTTACCCCAGCCGTCCACATGGTTAAACCTTTTACCTTGTTGAATAAGAGAGCCCAAGGTGGGTAAAGTGGTTACTACTCTGAAAGGATTGCTGTCTATTTGATTATAATTTAAGGGGAATTTATAAACCACATCGGCCGTAGAGTAATCAGATGCCAAGGGAATTCCAGAAGTACTAAAGCCTAAACCCTCTGCGGTAAAGGCTGCCGTTTTGCTTTTGTAAAAAGTAGTAACATTGGTCATGGTAAGAATGCCTAAATTGATGGTATCTGCTGTTTTTAAACCAATTGCACCGAAAAACTGGCTATAAAAAAAGTAGGGAGTTTGCAAAAAGTTTACATAGCTGCTAACGTCTTGTGAGTTAGGCGTTAAATTTTTATAATCCCAAACAGTATTGACTCCAGTACTGGTTAAATTAAGGGTTAAGTTGTTACTATTGCTGAACCGCAAAGTGTCGCCAGACTTAGGCATATCACTATTGGTAATGCTAATTTGACCCATGACAGAAACCACACTGAACAATGTTAAAGCAAAACAAAGCAACAGGTTTTTTATACTTTTCATCTTACAAAGATGATAATTTTTTTTCGATAATTTTTAGAATTAATTATTGTTACAGTATATTTACAACCCAAATAACCTCTCTCTATGAAAAAAACACTCATTACTCTCCTATTTGTTATAAGTTTCATTAACAACACAATCGCAGCAGACCTTTATCCCATTGAAGATAAAAGAGTGGATAGCCTAACTGTAAAACACATTGAAATTAGCATGGATATGCGCAATATTGGCGCTAAGAAATTTGCAGCTTCTACCCTACTCAGTTTAACTCCCAAAATGAATAACATTCAACATGTTACCTTGGATTTAAGAAACCATGTTGTGGATTCTGTTTATTGTAATGGTGTCAATGTTCAATTTACACGCAAACCAGACAAAGTGCAAATCAACCTGAATAAATCGTACAATATTGGAGAAAATATTGGGCTAACAGTTTATTATCATGGCCTGCAAGCCACAGATGCCAGCGGTTTTGGAGGATTCTATTTTACGGGTGATTATGCCTACGCTGTGGGCGTTGGTTTTCAAGCCGACCCTCACCCCTTTGGTAGATCATGGTTTCCTTGTTTTGATAATTTTAATATGAAATCTACTTACAGTTATAAAATTACTACTGATACTGGATTTGCAGCTATTTGTGGCGGTGGTTTGGTATCCAATTTAACAACGGACAGTACTATTTTATGGCATTATCAATTGGACAATCCTATTCCAAGTTATTTAGCTTCTATGAGTGTCAGCAAGTATGAATTATTAAAAGGCAGTTTTAATACGAGCCAAGGCAATGTGCCTTATATTCTAGCTGCATTGGCAAAAGATACCGGCAAATTGAAAGGAAGTTTTTTGAATTTAGAAAAAGCATTGAAAGCCTTTATATTTTACTTTGGCGATTATCAATGGCAACGTGTAGGATACAATGTTGTTCCTTTTAATGGAGGTGCAATGGAGCATGCCTGCAATATAACCTATCCGCTGTTTGCTATTGACAGCAGCACAGACAGAGAAGAGTTGATGGCGCATGAATTGGCACATGCTTGGTGGGGCAATAACATTACTTGCAAAACCCAAGAAGACATGTGGATCAATGAAGGTTGGGCAAGTTATGGCGAAAAGCTTTTTAATGAATTTGTTTATGGCAAGGATGCCTACAGGCAGAAAGTGGAAGAAACGCATAGAGAAGTTTTACAATTTGCGCACATTGCAGACGGACAAATATTGCCTGTTAGCGGTATTGGTCACAGCAATACTTATGGCAGACATGTCTATAAAAAAGGGGCCGATGTAGCGCACACCCTAAGAGGTTATATGGGTGACAGTGCATTTTTTACAGCCATTAAAAACCTGATGAAAAATAACCGCTATGGCAATATAGACAGCAAAGAAATGATGGATTCTTTCCAAAAATTTACCAAGGTAGATTTATCTTATTTCTATAATGGATGGGTTATTGGTAAAGGGTTTCCGCATTTGGCAGTAAAGGATTGGAGAACAAAAAAAGTAGGCAATAATTATGAAACTGAAGTAAGCGTTTTACAAAGAACACGATGGGATTTAGCTCCTTTTGAAGAAATACCCATGGAAATAACATTAATGTCTGCAGACTTGACTAAAATTACTAAAAAGGTGATGGTTGGTAAATATCAATCTAATTTTAAATTTGATGTTCCGTTTGAAACCAAATGGGTGGGCATAGATATGGATGCCAAAATTGCAGATGCCACCACCGATACATTTAGATATATCAATAATGTGGGCAATTATAGCTTCAATGATGGATTAATGAATATCAACGTAAGTGCCATTAACAAACCCAGTTTTGTGCATGTAACCCACAACTGGATTCATGCCGATAAAAGTACCCAAATTGAGTCTTTACCTGTACTTTCCACACAACGCTACTGGACCGTTGGCGGAGTTTTTGATGATAACTTCAAAGCCACGGCAACCATCAATTACAATGGTCAAACCCAGCTTTTAAACGGAGACTTTTTCTTGGATAACTACTTAATCAAAGGAGTTGAAGATAGTTTAACCCTCATGTATCGCAAGGATATGAGTAGCCCATGGGAAATGGCCAATGCTGATAAGGTGATGGGCGCCAACAAATTTGACCGCCAAGGCTCTTTTATAATCAAACAATTGAAGGTGGGCGAATATTGCTTAGCAATGTATAGCAATGCTTTAGAGGTTGCAGTTATTGATGATAACAATAGCAACATTTTAATTTATCCTAACCCCGCTCGCAATGAGGTACACATTGAATTTATTAGCTTCACAAGTCCTGGATATATTATTATAACCGACTCTTTGGGCAGAATAATGATGAAACGCAGCATTAGAAATACGCAAAACAATATTGACATTGACACCAAAGAGTGGCCATCGGGCAATTATAAGGTGGTGTTACAATATCCAGAGGGCAAGAGTACAGGAGCTAGTATTGTCATTACGAAATAAAAATTTCCCTTATTTTTTAGGGATTTGATATTTAAATTATGCTATATTTGCACACCTTCAAAAAAGGGAATTAAAGGTCAGGTGGCCGAGTGGCTAGGCTCAGCTCTGCAAAAGCTGCTACACCGGTTCGAATCCGGTCCTGACCTCTAAGGTTTACTACTAAACCCCTGATATTAAATATATTAGGGGTTTTTGTTTTTTATCGGGGGAACGAATGGGGGAACTTAATAATAATAAAAATTAAATTAATCTTACTTCTCAATTTCAGACGTCAGCTAATTATTAGACTTAATATTTATGGGGGGGGGGAGTACCATAAAAGTTAAAAAATAGTCAATATCGCCAGTTGATACTGTCTCTCGTACAACAGTTTTTAAAATTATCTTATATTGCACTTGTGTATGCGATAGTGCGGATTTGCTAAAAAAAGAAATGTTAGTGAAATTTAAGCGTAAAAAAATAATATGAATAATATAACTCTTATAAGTACAACACACAGTGAAAGTGGAAAATGTACTTCTGATGAATTGTATAAAATCATAGAATCTATTAACCCAAAAGTGATTTTTGAAGAGCTAACTATTGATTTATTTGATAAAATTTATAATAAGCATTTTCCACATAATATTTTGGAAGTAAAATGTATTCAGAATTATATAAATAACCACAACATTATTCATATTCCAGTTGATATTGATGCAAGCCCAAATTTATCTAATAACGAAATTCATTATATGTACGATTCATTCAAAAAATATCATGTCTATAAAAGTTTAGAACAAGAACAAAATTCATTGATAGAATTGTGTGGTCATGCTTTTTTAAACAGTAAAAAGTGTTCTGATTTATTTGATAAAAAAATGCAAACTGAAAAATATCTGTTAGGATTTGGGACGGACAAGAACAATCTTATTCGCATTCACAATTTATTTCATGAGGAACAAGATAAACGTGAAAGTGCAATACTAAGAAATATTTACGATTATGCCATAGAAAACCCGTTCAGTACTGCTGTATTTTTAATAGGGGCGGCACACAGAACTTCATTAATTCAAAAAATCAATGGATTGGAAACGACAGAAGAATTAAAATTGAATTGGAAACTGTATAACAACAACTCAAAATACTAGATTTAGAACCGCTATAAGATTAAAGTTTCTTTATCTATATTTCCTAAATGCCTGTATGAATTGATACGTACCATAGCCGACAAATCCACGCCCAATAAAATCAAATAAATAGAACAACCAATAATTCCCTTTAGAATCTGTTAAATAGTCTATTTTGTGTGTCGGGTTCATAAACTTAACAAAATCAGATAATATTTCATTTAAAGGAGCAAATTCAGCATATACATTCAGCATATACTTGCCGCTAAAAATAATACTAATAAGAAACCATCCTAAACCTACAATAATTGTAAATATGAACGCCCTAAAATATGACTTCCCAAAATCATTGGACATTAAATTTAACCACAAACTGAATTTATCGGACTTATGTGTAAACTTTTTTGATGACGGAGGGTTTTTTCTTAAACTTTGCATCAGACAACGCTTTTCTATTGTCTTAAAGTAAAGTGAAGAAGGTATATCGCCTAAATCCTCAAACCTTTTCTTTAATATTCTAAATGTTTCTTGCTTATTTCTCAGAGGTATTGCAGCAGTCTCAGTAACTGCATTTTCATAACCATCCTCATCTTCAAGACCTAGTGTGTCATAAGACAAATAGTCTTTTAGTCGCATATCGAAAACTCCAAGAACACCAGTACTCACGGCAAGTGAAAAATCTAACCCCTTTTCAAATTTAGTCCCTCGGAAGAATATTGGCTCCCTTATCTTTGCGTAAGTAAAAAGCACGTTTTCAATAAATGTTGCTGCGGAAAAAACTGCAACACCATTGAAGTCTGTTTTAAGAAAAATTACAGACTTATTAAATGTTGACCGCCAAAAATCGACTAACTTGTTAAATTGCGTATTAATAAAAGAGACTTCATTGAAGGAACACTTATAAAATCGAACGTTACAATTAAAAACAAAATTGTTGAAGTTAACTTTTTTATGAAATTGACAATTATCAAATTCAAATAGCAAAATATTTGGTGATTCAAATATTATTTCATCTTCAAAGGAACAATTCTTACATGAAAAGCGAAAATTATGGAATTGGCTCAAACGTATTTTGCATGTTATTGTACAATTGGACAATAAACATCGCATCTCTCCTGAATTTTCATTAAATCTAACTGATTCTAAGAATTCATCATAAGTATTAATTATAAATTTCATTTTATTCTACCTCAATTTTATCAATTTCTTAATCATCTTTTAACTACTCTCTACAATTGCTATTTCCTCATCTTTTAACTCATACAGCTTGTAAACCATTTGGTCTATCTCCTTATCAGTTTGTTCTATTTGGGTTTTTAGGGCTTGTGCTTCTGCTTTTTTAGTTTCAAAAACTTCCATCCATTCCATTTCCTGTATTTTAGTTAGTGGCACACCACCAATTGTTTTTATGGCTTTGTTGAGCTCTTTTATAAACTCTCCAAATTCTAATTCATGCCAGTTTTGAAGTTTTTTGGTTGGCTTTTCTAATGGGAATTGTGATTGGAGATAGGTTTGGAATTTAGCAGTTAACTGAAGGAACAAGTTTTTTTTCTCAATTATTACCCTAGTTATATTTGCTATTAATAATTCATTATCTTCACTAGTTCTTATTATTGGTAGATATTCTAAAGTGGATTTGTTAATAGCCAAATAACCTCCAGCCAGATGTTTATCGTGGAACTCAATGTTTAAATAATAAGTTAAGAACTTACTATTTAAAACTCCTAATAAAAAGAATGGATTAAAATTTGAAAAATCATATATTCCATATACTCCCACTCCAAGAGCTAAAGGCTCCTCAGAGTAGTAAGCTTCAATTCTTTTTGTCATACCTGCAATAACGATTTTAGGTGTTTTCCAAAATTGAATTTTAGATTCTGCCAAAATATCCATATTCAATTCTATGTTAGGATATTTGTATACAGATTTCATATATGGTACACGACTTCTATCAATTAAATATGGGTCAATACTTCCGCTCACTGCAAATTTATAACCAATTTTATTTTCATTAATAAGTGGTTTTATTTTTTTAGCTTCAAAACCAGTAGTCCCAGAATTAATTTTAATGTCGAAATTCTTTATAGTCTGAAATCTCTTAAAAATATTTGGTAATTTTATATAATCTTCTATGTTTTCTAGATTTTCAATATCCTTAATTTCATATTCGTGAAAATTGCTGTTTTCATTGTTATTAATTAAAATTATAGGATACACTCCAACATTTTTAAAAATCGGAAGAGATGAAATATTAATTACTTTATTTAAACCATTATTTTTAAGTCTTTCTAAAGATTTTATTGCATAATCACTAATTAATAGTTTATTAGGTATTATCCATCCATAGCAATTGTTGTTACTTATATCTTCCCCTAACAACAAGAAAGGCACATACAAGTCCCAAGCACCTTGCAAATCTTCGTATTTTTTAGATAAATAAATTCTTTCCACTTCCTTCATATTTCTTGCAGCAACATAAGGCGGGTTTCCAATAACAATATCAAATCCACCCTTCTCAAAGACATGAGCAAATTCTTCCTTCCAAGTAAAGGCTTTGTCTCCTGCAACTTTTTTATCATCAATTAATGAGTTGCCACATTTTATATTGCTGCTTAAATCGTTTAATTTACGCCTTGGTTGTGCTGTTCTCAGCCATAAAGAAAGCTTTGCTATCTCTACACTCTCTTCATTAATGTCTACCCCGAAAATATTGTTTTCTAAAACGGTGTTTTCTATGTTTGGGAATACCATTGCTTTGCCTTGCACAGCAGTTAGCAATTCATCAATAAAGCCATGTTCTGCTATTAAAAAGTTGAGTGCTTGGTTTAAAAATGCACCACTACCACAAGCTGGGTCGCAAATAGTAATCTTTAGCAACCACGCTCTATAGGCTTCAATTTGATTAAGAATCTTTTCCCCTTCAACAGATAAATTGGTTTTAATGTTTTTTACTGATTTAACAACGCCTGTTCCAGTTTTAAATTCAATATTCTGCTCAATGGTTCTTTTATCCTTTATACGGTAGTTTTTAGTGGTGTCTAAGGCATTTATTTTAAGTTCAGCTTTCTTATCCTCACACAGCTTTCCAACGGTATTATCTACAATGTATTTGGTAATGTATTTGGGCGTATAAAAAACACCATCCTTTTTTCTTTTGGTGGTTTGTTTGTCAAATTCTGCACCTTCTATTTCTGCATTTACACTTTCTATTTCATTTAAAGAATTTTCAAAAATGTGTCCAAGGATGTTTACGTCTACTTGGCTATCAAAATCATAAGATTGTAAGATGTCACAATGTTTAAAAAGTAATTCATTTGATATTAAGAGACTATCTAAAATAGTGTCTGACTTAAACAGCCCACCGTTATACGCAAATATTTCTGCTCGGGAATCTGTTCCTTTTCTGCCTGTATCTAAGTAATTAAAGTAGAGTTTAAATAAATCATATATGGGTCTGTTATCTCCAAAATCAACATCAGACTTCCATTTGTTTAAAATTTGCTTGGTAGAATTAGGCGGTAATAATTCTCTATCCTCAGCAAAGAAAATAAATAAGAAACGGTCTATTAATTTCTGGGACTTCTGAAATAATGCTTGCTTAATATTTTTGTTTGCCCTGTCGGCATCTTCTTTGATTAACTCATTCCGAAAAACCTCATTTTTTAAATTGAGTTTTACTAAGTCTCTAAATAATTCTCTTTTAAATAGGGAATAATCAGAATAGAATTTCTTCGTGATTTTTTCTTCCTCTTGTAAAGAATCTTCTTTAATCTTTAAGGGAATATTTCCATGAATATTTTCAAGAGAAAGGCATAGATAAAGCAGTTCAAACCTATCAAGCGTTAGGTTAAATAAATCGAACTCTTCAAAATCAACTGCATTGTTGATGTAAAATCTAATCTTCTCAAAGTTTGAAGTAATAACATACTCACAGCCTGTTTGATTGGCTTTGTAATCAAATGCCTGTTGTCTGATATGTTCTAAGTCTTTTGTATTTGTTCCTTTTAACTCAATTACGCCAATAGCGTTGTCATTTTTGAGAATTGCACCATCCGCTTTCCTGCTATTCTTTTCGTTTTTATATTCGGCAACCAAATTAAAATTGGCATTGGGTTTCATGGTATAGCCTAAGATATTTACAAATAATTCAGTTAAAAAAATACCTTGATACTCCTCTTCTTTACTTGCTCTAATATTGGCTTGTATATTGGAGTCGTGAAAGTATTTAGTAAACTTACTATAAGCCTTTGATACCGTTGCTTTATCTTGCTGTTTTAAGTATTTGTTGAGTACGGATTTTTGATATAGTGGCATTGTAAAAGTTCTATAGAAAGGATGCGAATTTAATCACAAATCCTGATATGCTCCAATCTTCCGATATTTATGTAATAGAAAACTTAAAAACCAAATTTTCAGGGCTGTTCCTATTCTTAGAATTGTGACGTAATTGTATTAATACCGTTTATTTTTTCTCGACTGGAAGCGATTATTTTTTTTGATCCTTCAATAATTCATCTCGAGTTGAAATAAGTTTTCTCCAAAGGTTTTTTATCTCTTTTGGCAAATCATTCTCATTGTTTTCAACGAATTTAATAATATTTTTAGATTCAAAATGTTCAATATATTGTTGTGCATCAAGAGGTATGGGATATCTACCTTTCCACATTACATATTCTGTAAAAAATTGCATTATTTTTTCATCTTCATCATTTAATTCAAGGTTAATTTCTTCTGATATTTTAAGCAAATCATGACTTTTTAACACCATTTCTAATTTTTTGGTATCATTCTTAATTTTCTTTCCGTTAATGATAATCCAAAGTCCTTTTAGAACATTCTCTATAGCTAAACCAAATAGCATAGATGCTTCTTGATAACATGAAAGATCAAATTCCATTTCTTTAGAAATTTGCTTTTCCTTTTGATCAGTCTGCATCAATTTGTCCAATTTCTTACGAGCCAAAATGCACCTTTGTCTTAGTAATAAAGAAGAATTTACTAGTTGGTCTGCTTTCCTGAACCATGGTAAATAGTTTTTATGAATAATATCAAATTGGGATGTTGCGACTTTAGAATAATTACTCATACTCACAACCTCTACCCCACATAAACCGTTTTCCTATTCACAAATTCCAAAATACCATCTTTAGAAAGCTCTCTGCCAGAACCCATAGATTTTGCGTAACAACTTATATCTGGTGTTACATTATAATTTTGCCAACTTGCCCAATTGCCAGTTCTACCAAAGCCACTTTGCACCTCGTCTGCTATGAGCATAATTCCATATT